>OBZK01000946.1_pt1 | contig 13257 bp, 9 predicted proteins | sample 1495511 | NCBI WGS metagenome assembly OBZK01 (sample SAMEA2580233, study PRJEB22360) | human gut metagenome | biome: human gut; feature: human-associated habitat; material: faeces | place: Denmark | collected 2008/2010
GGCCTGCGTCAGCAGGCGGTAAAGCGCGTCAGCGCGGGTTTGTGAGTCGGAAAAAAGCAGGAAAAAACAAGAGGCGCCGAAGGCGGCATTTGTTTTTTCCAAGCACTCCACGAGCAAACGGCCTGCGTCAGCAGGCGGTAAAGCGCGTCAGCGCGGGTTTGTGAGTCGGAAAAAGCAAAATTGGGGTACAACTGACAAAAAATCTTCTCGCAAAATCAGGTACAGAAAAATTCCGAGAGAACATAAAAAAGAAAAGGGGGAAGGCAGATGGTTGATAAAATGGCGTTCTTAAAAGCCTATAACATTGACGAAGACGATTTTAAGGCAGCTGACATTTCCTGGGAAGAGCTGGCAGCGATCTATGATGATTATCTGTCAAAAGAAGAAAAACTCCGGGAGATCGGCAAAGACTTTGTCAATGATTATCTCTATGATATTGAGCGGGCGGGAATCCATTCCTACCGATACCGTACCAAAAATCCGGGACATCTTTTGGAGAAGATCATACGAAAACGGAAAGAAGATCCGGAGAAATTCAAAGATCTTAACAGGAATAATTATTATAAATACATGACCGACCTGATCGGTATCCGTGTATTTTTCCTTTACCGGGAAGATTGGATCTATTTCCACAAATATATTACCACTGTATTTGAAAATGACCCAGACATTTATGTAAAGGACAGAGGACAGGATTTTGACGAAGATCCATCCCATTGCTATATTGCAGAGCGTCCAAAGGTGTACCGGAGAAATGGTGATACCCGGATTTATGATGAAAAGTTGATCGATATTAAGTCAGATGGAATCTACCGTTCTCTCCACTATATTATCAAATATAAAGGATATTATGTAGAGATCCAGGGCAGAACGCTGTTTGAGGAAGGCTGGAGTGAGATCGACCATGACATTGTCTATCCATATTATAAAGATGATGAAATGTTAAAGGATTTTTCCACCTTGTTAAACCGCCTTTCCGGTATGGCTGATGAGATGAGTTCCTATTTTCGCAGGATGCGAAGTGTGAGAGAAGAACAGGGATTACTGACACATCATTCGGCAGAAGATGAAAAATAAAAATACGCTTTCTTTTCCGGGTTCCAGAGAGAATTACAGAAGAGAAAGCGTATTTTTTATATACTGCAGGGGGCAGAAGTTATGCCTGCCTGTTTTCTGTTTTAACCAGCCAGATGCATGATATTGATCAGTAAGATCCAGCTCAGTCCGTAATAGGAAATAACAGCTACTAAGTCGTTTACCGTTGTGATCAGTGGACCGGAAGCAACTGCCGGGTCAATATTGATCTTCTTAAAGAACAGCGGGATACATGTGCCTACAGCACCGGAGATCACCATTGCCAAAAGCAGTGCAGCTCCGATACAGCCGGATACAGCATAAGCAAATGCGAAAGGTTTTCCCTTTGCGATCACAATGTATAAACCAATGGCTGCAAAAGAAAGAATTCCAAGGATCAGACCATTTGAGAAAGCAATACGCATTTCCTTCCATACCAGCTCCAGTTTCTGTTTGCCTGTAAGAGATTCGTCCATAAGTACGCGGATGGTAACAGCCAGAGACTGGGTACCAACGTTTCCGGCCATGTCTAAGATCAGGGACTGGAAGCACATGATCAGCGTCAGCTGGCTTACAACCTGTTCAAAAAGACCTACAACAGAGGAAACGACCATACCAAGAGCTAACAGGACTAACAGCCATGGAAGACGTTTTTTTAAACTTTCTTTTAAAGGTTCTTTTAAATCTTCTTCAGCAGTCAGACCTGCGAACTTTGCGTAATCTTCACCCATTTCATCATCTACTAGGTCTACGATGCTCTGGGAAGTGATAACACCAAGCAGTTTATTGTTATTATTAAGGACTGGGATAGAGTCCTCAGAATAGTCTTTCAGTTTTTCAATACAGTCATCGATCAGTTCGTGACCATATACATAAGGATAAGAGGTAACGATCAGATCCTCTAAGGCGGAATCCTGTCGGGCAATGATCAGATCTTTCAGATCCATTGCACCATAAAAGGTCTGATCTTCTGTTACCATGAAAATGGTGGAAATATTGTCATTTTTAGCGGCCTGTTCTACCAGACTGCTCATGGCCTGCTTTACAGTAAGGTTTTCACGGATCACAATACAATTTGTGGTCATCCAGCTGCCGATCTCATCTTCATCGAATGCAGCGATCACAGCAATATCCTTTTTTGCGTCATCATCCAGCAGTTCTGTAAGAAGGGCACGTTTTTCCTTGGGAGTCATTTTTAATACATCCACAACAGAGTCTGTTTCCATGGCAGAAAGGATAGAAGCAGCCTTTTTTATATCCATTTCATCCAGATATTCAGCAGCCTGTTTCTGATCGATATGCTCAAAAATGTCAGAAAGCATATTTGTATCAAGGATACGGCAGATTTTGCGCCGCTCTGCTAATGTCAGTTCCGGGAAAATGTCAGCAAGGTCATTTTCATGGTAATCTTCCAGTTTGTTTCTCAGAATGCCTGGTGAGGCATTGCTTCGGATCACAGACAGAATCTCCTGGCTGTGGTCCTGAACTTGAATTTTGTTTTCCATTTCAGTCTCCTTTATTCACTTTTTTGCACAACAAAGCCTGCACAGCCTAAAAATGTGCAGAACAAAAAATCGCAGGACCGATACATCTGATCCTCCTTATTACAGCTTTGCGATGTATATTACGGGAGTTGTAAAACGGGATAAGAAATGAAAAAGAAATTCTGTTATGATCTGTTTATTGCTAAAGACGATAATTATACGAAACAGAACAGACTGCTGTTTCCTTTATATCCCGTGCATCTACTTCGCCCATGACTATCGCAACCGTCCATTCTGTTCACCTGCCTTTTTTCGTAAGATTAATGGTTCATTGACCAGAAGTATTTCTTAACAACTTCTTTATACATTATATAGCCTGGTTTTAAAATTTTCAATATAAAATGTACTTGTCTATTGATAAAAATATGTAAATTTTATTTAAAAAAGTTTGTAGGAAGAAAATGAAGAAGATCATGGTAGATCCGATTTAAAAGGTTATAGAAAAGATGGTAGATCAGATAATAAAAAAGATGACCCGGGAAGTGGAAAACTGTCCTGAGTCATCTTTTTTTGGAACTGGTATCATATTAGATGTTGGAGTCAAAAGGTATTTTACCCCCTCTGATACCGAATTGCTACGTGCTTTGCACTTCCGTAATACTAAAAACATTCGTAATCCGTTCATTTTTCTTCAAAAAATGGCTTCTTACTCATGTTTTTGGCGGGTCCCAAGGTCACAAATCCTCCTGCAAGCAAGTTTGCATCGGACTCCCGACCTTTTGACCCTGGTACATCGTTTCGTAAATAACTGTACTAATCACGTAGGATGCGGATTTGAGTGTGCAGGTCTAAAAACGCAGGCGTAGCGGGCTACGCTGAGGCTTTTAGGCCTGTGCAATCAGATTCGCAGACAAGTGAGTGGTATCGTTATTTCGAAAACGATGTACTAGTATCTCATATTATATTATAGGCGGTAGCATACTTTGCCTGGATTTAAGATCATTTTCGGATCAAATACACGTTTAATGCCTTCCATAAGGGCCATATTGGTCTCGCCAATGGAGTCTATCAGGTACTGAATCTTACCGGAGCCGATACCATGTTCGCCGGATACCAGTCCGCCCTGTGCACAAGCTTCTTTATAGATAATATCAAAGAACTTGTCTACGCGCTTTTTAAATTCCTCTTCAGTAAGGTCATTAGAGCACTCGTAAATATGCAGGTTTCCGTCACCGGCGTGACCAAAGGAACGGATCACCAGACCGCATTCTTCACCGGCCTTATTTACAAATTCAAGATAAGATGCGATCTTGGTAACAGGAACTACAACGTCGCATTCATCAAGAAGTTTTGTTTCTTCCATAATAACTTCCAGAAAGGCAGAACGGGCAGCCCAGGCATCACGCATTTTTGCAGGGCTGTCAGCTACTAAAACGTCCATAGCTCCGGCATCTAATACTAATTCTGCCGCTTGTTCAAGAAGTGTATATAACTGGTCTTCACTGTCAGAATCCAGTGTGATCAGAAGATAAGCACCAACTGGCTGTCCGCCCATTTCCTGTGGGAAAACGGAACGTCCGGTATGGCGTTCAGAAGCCAGTACGATTTCACGCTCCATAAATTCGATGGCCTGAGGATTTAAGGAAGACATTTTTAATTTTGGCACGGTTTCAAGTGCTGTTTTCAGATCTTCAAATGGTACGATCAGGGAAGCGCTTGCTTTTGGAGCAGGAATGATCTTTAAGGTCAGCTCTGTAATGATGCCTAAAGTACCTTCAGAACCGATCATCAGGTTTAACAGGGAATAGCCGGAAGAGGTCTTGGAAACAGTAGCACCAAGATGGGTGATCTCACCGGTTGGAAGAACAACAGTCATAGCACGTACGTAATCCCTGGTGGAACCATATTTTACAGCGCGCATGCCTCCGGCATTGGTAGCAACATTTCCACCTACACAGGCAAATTTTTCACCTGGATCTGGCGGATACATCATGCCTTTTGTCAGACAGTCAGCAGCAAGATCATTCAAAAGAACACCGCTTTCGATATTTACAACGAAATTTTCCAGATCATAGTTTAAGATCCGGTTCATCTTAGACATGTCAAGGAGAACACCGCCAAGAAGGGGAACTGCACCTCCTGCAAGTCCGGTTCCGGCACCTCTTGGAGTGACAGGAATCGTATTTTCATAGCAGATTTTCATAATAGCAGCTACTTCTTCAGTGGAACGTGGCTGAACTACCAGGTCTGGCATATGTGTGCCATAAATAGGCATTTCATCCCTGGAAAAATCAGGGTTGATATCATCGCCGGTAAGGATATGGTCTGATACCTCTTTTAATTTAGAAATAATCTCAGGTGTGAGAGAGTTATACTGATCCATAATTAAAACCTCCTGTGTTTTATAGCAGGTGTGACCTGTTTTAGATTAAATATAGAACGCTTTTTATTTGGCAGATTCATTATATAAAAAAGAGTAAAAATTGTGCAATGTGTAAAACATACAAAGATAAAACGAGAGTTTTGTACGTAATTTTATTAACAATGTACAAAAAAGTAAGGATGATTTTGGGGCGATTTTATGGAATAAAGTTTCCGGAAAAGATGAATAATGAGAAAAAAGCGGAAAGACTTTGCCGTTTCTTTTAAAGAAAAATGTTATGTAATTAACAAATATGAAAAAACAGGAAAAAAGAAGAAAATGCTATGAGAAAAATGCTGTTTTTTTATGGCGAAAAATAATATAAATTGTGAAAAATGAAAGAGTAATAGGAAAACCATAAGGATTTTAGGGAATCTACTTGTATAGTGAAATTATTTTAGGTATAATGAAATGAGATATATGAAGATGAAACGGTTGGATCATCGTTTTATCATACAAAAATTAGGAGGAAGACTCGTGAACAGAGAGAAGATTATTGTGATCGACTTTGGCGGTCAGTACAATCAGCTGGTTGCCCGCCGCGTACGTGAGTGCAATGTTTATTGTGAGATCTATTCTTACAGAACTGATATTGAAAAGATCAAAGAAATGAATCCAAAGGGCATCATTTTAACCGGAGGACCAAACAGTGTATATGAAGAAGGTGCTGCTACCTGCAGCAAAGAGCTGTTTGAACTGGGAATCCCGGTACTGGGCCTGTGCTATGGCGCACAGCTGATGATGCATTTACTGGGTGGTCATGTATGCAAGGCACCTGTTCGTGAGTACGGAAAGATCGAAGTAACCGTAGACAACAACAGCAAGTTATTTAAGAACGTATCTGAAAAGACGATCTGCTGGATGAGCCACAACGATTACATCGAAAAAGAAGCTCCTGGATTTAAGATCATTGCCCACACAGATAACTGCCCGGTAGCAGCTGTTGAATGGGAAGAGAAGAACTTGTATGCGATCCAGTATCATCCGGAAGTGCTTCATACTGTAGAAGGAACCAAGATGCTGTCCAACTTTGTATACAATGTCTGTGGCTGTGCAGGCGACTGGAAGATGGATGCTTTTGTTGAAAATACCATCAAAACTATACGGGAGAAAGTTGGAAACGGAAAAGTGCTGTGTGCACTGTCTGGTGGAGTAGACTCTTCTGTAGCAGCTGTTATGCTGGCAAAAGCAGTTGGTGATCAGCTGACCTGTGTATTTGTAGATCATGGTCTTCTGCGTAAAAACGAGGGTGATGAAGTAGAGGTATTCGGACCAAACGGCCCATATAATTTAAACTTTATCCGTGTTAATGCCCAGGATCGTTTTTATAGCAAATTAGCAGGTGTGGAAGAGCCAGAAAGAAAACGTAAGATCATTGGCGAAGAATTTATCCGTGTATTTGAGGAAGAAGCAAAGAAGATCGGTGCTGTAGACTTCCTGGTACAGGGAACCATTTATCCGGACGTTGTAGAGAGCGGTCTGGGAGGCGAATCTGCAGTGATCAAGTCCCACCACAATGTAGGAGGACTTCCTGACTATGTAGATTTTAAGGAGATCATCGAGCCTCTCCGTGATCTGTTCAAGGACGAAGTACGTAAAGCTGGTTTAGAGCTTGGTATTCCGGAAAAACTGGTATACCGTCAGCCATTCCCAGGTCCGGGTCTTGGAATCCGTATCATTGGTGAAGTAACTGCTGAAAAAGTAAAGATGGTACAGGAAGCAGATGCTATCTACCGCGAAGAGATTGCAAATGCAGGACTTGACCGCAGTATTGGCCAGTATTTCGCAGCATTGACAAATATGCGTTCCGTAGGTGTTATGGGTGACGAAAGAACTTATGACTATGCCATCGCATTAAGAGCCGTAAACACCATTGATTTCATGACTGCAGAAGCAGCAGAGATCCCGTGGGAAGTACTTGGAAAAGTAGCAAGCAGAATTGTTAATGAAGTGAAGCATGTAAACAGAGTATTGTATGATTGCACTGGTAAGCCACCGGCAACGATTGAGTTTGAGTAGTAACACACACCCCGCAAACCCTTATAAAATAAGGGCTTGCGGGGATTTTTTTTGCCCTTTGACCCAACATTGACCAAAAACTATGACAAATAAAATAAAAATTAAATATAAAAATAAAAAATAAATGTCGTAAAATATTGACAAGCGGATGAAATATGATATAATTAAGCCATAGTTAAGTTACGTCAAGATTACTAGATAGGAGGAGGCATTAATGAGTATAACGAAGGCAATATATGCAGGTAAGTATGTGTACGCAAATGATGAGTCTTTACCTGAAAAAGTCATGGTACAATGTATCTATTGTGGTTGTGATATGTGTAAGAAGAGCTTCCCGGATGGCAAGAAAGGGCACTATTTTGCGTGTATGCCAAATCGGGGTGGGCATAAAAATGAAGTCTGCGAAACATATCAAAAAGAGAGCCTAAATATGCCTGTGTTGCCGCCAAGCCCAGAAAAATTTATAGCATCATTGTTAAAAAATAAAGGGAAATCTAGTGTAACTCCTGCAACGCCTAAAATAGATACACCTGACAATCCAAAATCCGAAGACGATGGAAAGGTGGTAGCCTCAAAAATAAGAAGTCTGAGTCAGCTGCTCAAAATTGGAATTTTGCGCGAGAAACCGTTAGAAAAAATAGAAGGATCGGATTATCGATATATTGATTATATTATCTTAAAAAAATGGGTAAGAATTATATGGAGAGATATGAGCTTGCCACCTATTGGTTTACGTATTGTAGAGGCAATGTGGGTTGGAAGTTTGAATGTGAATAAAAAAGACAAGGGTCTGCTTGAAAATAGGGAAAAAAGAGATGCTACTTGGGAAAGACGAATGGCTCGGTTCTTGAAAGAAAAAAAGGAATTATGGTTAACTTTGAGTAGATGTGTAAATGGTAAGAAGTATGTGCGTCTTTGCTTAGACTGTAAATCATATTTTGCAGATATAAGAAGTAAACTGTTTTTTTCCGGAGAAGAAGATGGTAAGTACAATGATTGTATTCCGCGCACTCCTAAAGTCGAGGTTTTGGTAGCAGCGGTATGGGCAATCATGGAAAAAGAAGATTGCCACGATAAATGTCCGTTACGTATGTGTGACAATTGTCTTGGCGCTTATTGGGGGAAGTGTACTTCACCAAAACAGGTACAGTTGATTGATGATAAATATAAGTGTTAATGTAGAAAGAGCATGGTTATAGGTTGTATAATCATGCTCTTTCTGTACCAATAAATAATAGAAAAATAATAAATAATAAATGCCCTTAATAAATAATAGCAGTTCTTAATAAATAATAGATGCTCTTAATAAATAATAACAATCTCTAATAAATAATAAATGCTTTTAATAAATATTATTTCACTTTATTATTTATTATTTCTTTCTTCTATTCTTCAACAATGATATAATGCAGTTATAGGCACCTTGTAAAATCAAGCATGTCTCTAACTGCGATGCTTCAAATACAATGTAATAGCATCATTGCAGTGTGGAATGTTTTTGTTCTAGGTTCCATGAAATAGTATGTGTTCCGGCAAGCTGTTTTTAATAGTATATAGCCTTGGACTATGTGAAAGGAATGGATATAAAATGGACAGTAAAAATACATGTCACTCAGAAGCACCATATAAATTTGAACCTTATATGCACAAGATTAATGGTACAATTGCAAACGCGATAGGACGGTATGAGTGTAACAGGGTATCGCTTAAACAGTTGCTGACGGATTATAATGATGTCATCACATATCCAGAATATTTGAAAAAAGCAATTAATCCATGGGAGTATCTAAATAAAGGGATAAGTAGAAGAAACGTAGTGTGTGGAGTCAGCGTGGCTGAGACATTGTTTAACGTCTCAGCCATGTCTCTATATAAGCAAAAACCGATAGATGTTATCAAAGGTATTTATTATAGAAGAAAAGATAGGAATGATTCTGGACTAGAATATTATTTTTTCTCTTTACATAATCAGGAAATTCAGAAGTACAAACGGACGGTCATTGTAAATCCAAGTCCGGTGATGGTAGAATGTTTTGAAAAAACCGGTAACTCATATCAATATATTGTGACGGATGAGACATTGGCACAGCTTTATGCAAAACAGTACAGAAGATCAACTTTTGTTTCATTTGAAAATGCAGATAAAATATCTGGTGTAGATATGCTGGTTCTGTTTGTATCCAACATTGAAGAAAATCAGATCCAAGAAATGATGGGGCTTATAAATGTATGTAAAGCGAGAAAAATTTGTGGAATTATTCATACGCGTCTCATAGACAATAAAAAATCATCTTTTTGGAAAAATGTGTTAGAGGGAAAACTATGCATACGAGAAATTGTGATAACTTCCAATAATATGTCTGTTACTTCTCCTAAAAAGAAAAGCTTGATATATTTGGAAAGAAAAGAAGAACAGAGAGAAAGAGAAAAAGCAGAAGATAAAACAGAAATATGGCGAGCAGACCTTGAAGAAAGTACAAAGCTGGTAATTCAAACAGAGAACAAACTGATAGTTAGTCAGGAGAAATTGCTTAAATATAATACAATCAATATGATGTGGAAGCAGTCTATAGAAGAAAATTCGGAAAAGAAAAAGACAGGAATGGAATATGCGACCGCAGATTTGTATCCATTTACAAAGGAAATATATTTGTCCTACGCCATTTATCCAGAAAAAAAGGGAGTTTGTGGGAAGGCATATTATGCTGAAACAAAGAATACGCAGATACCATCTATAAGGGGTAAGGCTTTGACGGAACGAATGAGCAGGGGGTTGCGAGGAGCAACAGCAGAAGAAGTAGTTGGAGCAATGGAAGATTTTGCATATATTCCGAAGGTATCGGAAGTTATCTGTACAGATATCATAACGCATTATCTGGAGGAAGGTGTACCGGTATCTTTGAAAACTCTATGGTTTTGTCTTCGTGATGACTTGCAAAAAAATACTTCATATGATGATGCTGTAATGAAGAAACTCTTTACGGATGGGAAAAAAGTTGCGGAGCTTTACTTGAGTAAAGCGTCTGAAAAAATCATCCAGAACGCGGTTGCAGAACTGATAGAACCGGGAGAGGAAAAGAAAGAATTACAGCTATTGAAAATGTTGAATGTAGTTGTAGCAGAAGCCATAAAACAAGGATATTTATCGGAAAATAGAATTTTGCCGTTGCTTCCAGCTGCCAAAAACCAGGCAACTAAACGGCAAAATCAAGTGCGTCAGGCATTAGCGAAACGCAGCTTTGAAAATATAGAAGAAGAAAAAATCATGAAATATCTGAAGCTATTTTATGTGGAGCGAAGCAGCTATCTGGCGGTATTGATTAGATTAATGACAGGAATATCATTAAGGGAATCTAGTGCTCTTTTGTGGAGAAACTTTCAGTATAACAAAGATACGGATGTTTATACGCTATCGATTACAAAGTTTGTTGATAACAGTGGTAAGCTGGTTTCACATGCTCTTGAGGAAAGCTGGGAAAAATATAGAACATTACCGATTTCTATGTTTTTAGGAAAAATCATAGAGGAAAGAAAAGAGTTTCTTATGCGAAAAGGTATTGCTGCAGAAGTTCTTGATGAGTATCCGATTGTTTTAGGAAGAGAGGATTTTAATAACATACTGAAAGGGCATAAATCGGAATTTTGTAAACCGGCCTTTATTGCACAAAAATGTCGGGAAAGTATTTCAAAAGCAGAGATTGTACAGCATATGCTTGTTTTACCGGATGAAGAAAATGGAGCAGAACTGGAAACGGATATCAACAGTTATGGAGGAGATATTTTTAAGACAAATTTCAGGGAAAAAGCATTAAATGTAGCTGGATTTAGTCTGGACGAAGTGAATTATTATTTGGGAATTAAAAAACCGGATACTTTTTCACAACATTACTGTGATTATACGAATGATTATGTTCAACTAATTATGGCGAGAAAATTAGATCGATGGCAAAGTAAGTATTTCTCAATAATGTTTGTATCCAGGAAGCAAGTCGCTAAACCAGAAGTACGTGGTGAAATGGATTTTACTGGAAGACACGAAGGCGTCCCAGGTGCAATCGTAGAACTGAAAAATGCAAATAAAAATTTAGAAATGGAAATTCAGAGTAAACACGGATTTAAAATCACTGTGTTATCGTATGCTTTGAGGTAAATGAACATGAAAAGACCTTTGATATCAGATGAGTGGGTGAGGGAATTTCATTGCCCAGAATCGACTGGATTTCGAGATGGAATTATGCTCTCTCCATTAACATTTTGTGGGACTTTGGAAGAATTATATAAAACCATAGCAAGAGGTTGGAATGATGATACCAGGGAGAAGTATGATAGAGATTTCAACAACGTGATATTGCCGCATCTGGATCATCATAATGAAAAAATAATCTCAGCCTATACAAAAGAAGATTGTGAGAAGGCAATAGATGGAATCCGGACAGATGGTTATTTAAGCAGGGGACAAAAAAAAGAATATTCAGAAACACAGATGAATCATTTTAAATATTTGATTTACTGGGTGTTTTCAAATGCTGTGTATGCAGGTTATTGTCAAGATTTTTTATGGGGTACAAAGTTTGAAATTAACATGGAACGGGAAGAATTGGCTGTTCGTTCAAAAACACAGATAAAACGATCACTTAGCATAGCACAGGAAAAAAGTCTGTTTGCGGAAATTATGGAAGATCCAAGAGAAGATGGAAAAAGGATTGCATTACTTTTGATGTTTTCTTTAGGGCTGCGAGATGGAGAGGCCTGCGGCTTGGATTTTGGAGACATTTATGAATTGCCATACTATAAAGGCTGTTATGTTGCTATCATAAAACAATCTACAATACCCAAAACTAGCGTCCTTCAGTCTAGTGGTAAAACATGGAATTCGGGAAGACGGATTCCGATTCCACAAAAAGTTGCAGAATTTCTTTTGGAGCGAAAAAACATCGTTGTTGACTTAATTGAGAAAAAGAATCTCAATTTGGATATTTCAAAAATTCCGGTTGCAGGAGATGGCTATATAGACGAAGATACGACAGAACTAGCAATAAGGCTTCGGGCGGATAAAGTTGCAGAAGAAGCCAGAAATATATTTCGGCAGGTTGGGATAGAGTCAGAAGTATTGGCTTCCTTGGAAGTTGAAATGGAAGAAGAAGTGGCCAGACTAGAGATAAGTGAAAAAAGTGTTACTGCTTATTTATTACGCAGAAATTTTGCAACGCATCTCAAAATTCTGGGACTGGATTATCCGGATATTCAATATTTATTGGGCCATTGTATTGAGGATCCATATATTAACAGGCCAGATTATACAGATAGCAAATTATATGTTCTCAGCGAGAAAATGAAATACAGGCCACTTGTTAATGAAAACATAAAGAAAGAAGATGCTGTTCCATGTTTTTCGGAATGGATTTTTCCGGGTGAAAAAAAGCTGATTATTGAAAATAATGGGGAAGCAATCAGAGCGAAAATCTATGCATTGGAAAAAAATGAGACATTAAAGATTAGAGTAGATCCTGATGATTTAGACACTAAGCAGATTCAGTGTTTTGAGGACTATCAACCATATGAGGTGCAAAGAACGTTAAATGTGATCCAGAAATACCGGGAAAATTATGAGAAGAAAGAGATAAGAAAAAGAAGGTAATGTGAAAGAATCCAAAGAGCCGATTATTCCTCTTTGGATTCTTTTCTATTGTTGTACAAGGATATTTGTTCTTTCTGAATATCATTTTTGATGGTTTCATTGATCGCACGATTGATGAATGCATTTACGGATTCACCGTTGTTGTTAGCGTGTTTGCTTATTCGTTCACGAGTGTCCTGGGAAACACGAATCTGTATGAAAACAAATTTAGAACGATAAGCATCGATTGATTTCTTAGAACGTTCATCGTAAGCCATAAATTTCCTCCGTGATAATAAAAAGTCCCTCTTAGACTTATTATAAGGTGTTTGAGTGTTTTATGCAATCAAAAAATATACATGTATATTTCTAATTGACATATACATGTATATGTGATATAGTATGGATAACAACAAAAACAGAAAATAAAAAATACAGTAGTACACAGGAGCGCCAACTCCTGTGCACCTAGCAGGTGATACCAGCACCTACCAGCGGAAAAATCCGCACTGCGTTGTAATTATATCTTTATATTCTATTTTTTTCAAGAGTATTTAAAAATATCTTTACATCCAGCGCATTGAGAGTTACTATACACGGGCAGACTTGTGTACAACCACTCGGTCAATTAAAATAAGGGA
>OBZK01000949.1_pt1 | contig 13211 bp, 13 predicted proteins | sample 1495511 | NCBI WGS metagenome assembly OBZK01 (sample SAMEA2580233, study PRJEB22360) | human gut metagenome | biome: human gut; feature: human-associated habitat; material: faeces | place: Denmark | collected 2008/2010
CTGTTATGGCTGCTGTCTGTCCCTGCGGCCCCGTTTTCTGTCAGACTGTACACAAAAACCTGGTTGCTCAGCTCGCTGACAAGGAAGAACTGCTTATGGTCCCTGTCAAAGATTCCGTGGCGGGGGCCGGTTCCCTTGTCAAAGGCCAGTTCTGATACAAGGGTAAAATCCTTTTGGCAGTCAAATACCATCACTTTATCCAGCAGCAGGCAGGGAACCATCATATAGTGGCTGGGGAAAAAAAACTGATGGGAACCGGGCCTCTTTTGGATGGCTGTGAAATAAAATCTGGCGGCACCCGGCCTTAGGCGCAATGGGGATTCTTTTAGCCAGTTCAATATGCGGGAGGGCGGGCCGCTTTTTACGTCCGGGTGAACCTTCCTCATATGTTATCTCATATATCAGTATAGTACCTTCATGGTAGTTGGCCGTGTATAGATAGCGGTCATCCTGGGCCGCGTAGCAGGCCGGCGAGGACTCACCAAAGCATTCCGCTGCCGGTTGAGCAAGGGCTTCCTCCTTATTATGGGCTGTATCCAAAAGACATATCCCGGACCGGCCCTCTCTTTTTAATGGGGAAGCCAGCATGGAATCCCTCAGGGAAAGATACTTGCAATCAGGGGCTTCATAATATAATTCAGGGTAAGACATTGCCCCGTTTCTTAAATCAATGGTAAAACGGTAAATGCCCAGGCTTTCAGGCGAGGCATAGGTACCGAGAAATCCGGTAAGGCTGTTGTTCATGACAATTCCTTTCTGAGCAAACTGTAATCAAATAAATATCAGTTACTATCTGTAATTATAAAAGTTACAGTAACATATGTCAAGTGATATTTGATCATATTTTTCCCGTAGGTTTCATTGAATGTTTTTGGGATGCTTTTAGAATGCGCCATATTTATGGATTGATGCAGTCAGAGGTATTTGGAATGAATGGAATTAGAAATATAAAACCGGAAAATTCCCCATGCACTTCTGTCATGAGGAATTTCCCGGTTTTATGGTATCATGTAATACATAGATTCAAACATTTACTAAGCGGATATAAGATTTTATTTTGCAGGATAGAATCCGCTGGGAGCTTCAGAGAGATTGATCATAATATTCTTCATCTGAGTATAGTGCTCCAGAATAACCTTATGGGTCTCGCGGCCAATACCGGATTCCTTGTAGCCGCCGAAGGGTGATCCTTCCGGAATCTGGTTGTATGTATTGACCCACATACGTCCTGTCTCAATGCCGCGGGATACACGGATAGCGCGGTTTAAGTCGCGGGTCCAGACAGCGCCGCCAAGGCCGTAGGCATTGTCGTTGGCCATGCGGATGACCTCGTCCTCATCCCTGAATTTAAGGATACAGGCAACCGGTCCGAAGATTTCCTCCTGGGCAACCCTCATATCATTGGTCACGTCGGCCAGCAGAGTGGGACGCATGAAGCAGCCCTTTGCCAGTTCGCCATCCGTTATACGCTCGCCGCCGCAGATCAGGCGGGCGCCTTCCTGCTTTCCGATTTCCACATAGCTTAAAATCTTTTCCAGCTGGCGCTCGTTAATCTGGCTGCCCATCTGGGTCTCAGGATCCCATGATACACCTACCTTTACATTGTTAAATGCTTTTACAGCGTCCTCAAGGAACTTATCGTAAATATCCTCATGAACGAATACACGGGAGCCAGCACAGCATACCTGGCCCTGATTGAACAGGATGCCCAGCTGGAGGCCGTCGATGGCCTGCTCCCAGTTGCAGTCCGGGAAGAAGATATTGGCGGATTTTCCGCCTAATTCCAGGGTGGCCGGGATGAGCCGGTCCGCCGCTGCCAGGGCTACCTGACGTCCTACCTCGGTGGAGCCGGTAAATGCCAGTTTTCTGAATCCCTTGTGATCAAGCATATACTGGCCTGACTTGGATCCGGATCCGGTAATCACGTTGAATACGCCCTTTGGAATAACATCCTGTACTAATCTGGCAAATTCCAGGACGGAAAGGGATGTGTCGCTGGATGGCTTGAATACTGTACAGCAGCCGGCTGCCAGAACCGGAGCCAGTTTCCATGCGGCCATAAGGAATGGGAAGTTCCAGGGGACAATCTGTCCTACAACACCAATTGGTTCACGTAAAATCAGGGAAAGGAACTGCTCATCCAGAATATTGGCGCTGCCTTCCTCGGCCATGATGCAGCCTGCAAAGTAGCGGAAGTGCTTTGCGCTTAACGGAATGTCAATGGCCATGGTTTCGCGGATTGGTTTGCCGTTGTCCAGTGATTCTACCATAGCCAGGTGTTCTGTATTTGCGTCGATGATGTCTGCGATTTTATTCAGAATGGCAGCGCGTTCACTGGTAGGAACCTTCTTCCAGGTTTCAAATGCTTTCCATGCTTCCCTGACAGCATCATCCACGTCTTCCTTGGTAGCCTGAGCACACTCAGCCAGCTTTTCTCCATTGGCAGGACACTTTGTGGTAAAGAATTCACCGTCAGAAGCGTCACGCCACTGCCCCCCTATAAAAAGCTGGTACCTGTTCTGAAGTTCTGGTTTGTTCATGTAATACCTCCTTGTTTTGTGTTGTTACACTCCTATAAATAAGGCTTATAAAGCCTTGCTTTCGATTACATTAACTACCATATCATTTTCATATAAAAAAAGCAATATTTGTTAAATTGTTTTCATAATAGTTTTTATTTTAACAAATTTTCAGTTATTAATAATTGAAATAAAGAGAAAGTCACGCTATAATGAAAGAAAAAAATAAAAATCAAGGAGGAAAATTAAAATGGAGCAAAAAAGTCCAGATAAAGTTTGTTATCAATTTATCTGTCCCAGATATCCCAAGTGCGCACGGGCAAGAGGCAGGGGGTGCTGCATTGAGTACCCGGAAGATGAGGCGCAGATGGTACAGGAGGGAGATTGCAGGGCCGAGGATGGATTTCCGCTGTTTGTGGAGGAGCAGTAGGTGTGTCTATATTTATGACGCATTGAACGAAAATATTTGTCTTTATGTAAAAAATGAATATGGTAACATTTGCCAAAATTATTTAATTTAAGACAAATATATGTTATAATTTGTACAATGTCGGGGGAAGGGGGGAACATATGCAATACTATGCGCACATCAGTGAGGACAAGACGCGAAAACAGACCGTAAAGGACCATCTCACAGGGACCGCCAGGCGTTCCGAACTGTTTGCAGAAGCGTTCCGGTGCGGAGCATGGGGATACGGATGCGGAGTTATGCACGACATCGGGAAATATTCCCAGGGATTTAGAAAACGTCTGGAGGGCGGTTCCATTACGGACCATGCCACAGCAGGAGCCCAGGAGATGATGCGGCTGTATGCCGGGTCCAATCCGCTGGCTGCTTACTGCGCCGCTTACTGCATCAGCGGCCACCATTCAGGCCTTCTGGACGGGGGAAGGACCGGAGACACGGCAGGTGAGGCCACGCTTCAGGGAAGGCTTAAAAAGCAGTTAGAGGATTACAGTCCGTATAAAAATGAAGTTGAGATGCCGGATTTTCCAGGGCTGCCGTTGAGACAGATAGGCAAGGGCGGCTTTGGCCTGTCATTTTTTATCAGGATGCTGTTTTCATGCCTTGTGGACGGAGATTATCTGGATACGGAACTATTCATGCTGGGACAGGATGCGGGAAGGGGAGACTATGATTGTATGGATGTCCTTCTCAGGCGTCTGGAAAGCCATGTGGAATCCTGGCTTTCCAATGATGATTTGACATCTGTAAATGGAAGAAGGACGGCTATACTGAAGGCTTGTTTGCAGGCAGGAAGCAGGAGGCAGGGACTGTACCAGCTCACGGTACCTACCGGCGGAGGCAAGACCGTGTCCTCCCTTGGGTTTGCCCTGCGCCACGCGGCGGAACATGGTCTTGAACGGATTATTTATGTGATCCCATATACGAGTATTATCGAACAGAACGCCCAGGTATTTAAGGAAATCCTGGGAAAGAGAAATGTCCTGGAAAACCATTGTAATGTAACATATGAGGATAAGGAGAGCGGCAAGGAATTAAAAATGGAGCAGCTGGCCGCAGAAAATTGGGACAAGCCGGTGGTGGTCACTACAAATGTCCGGTTTTTTGAATCTCTTTATGCCTGCAGAACCTCGGAATGCCGTAAACTGCATAATATTGCCAACAGCGTCATCATATTTGATGAGGCGCAAATGCTTCCGGTGAAATATCTGATGCCGTGTATTCGGGCTATCAGTGAGCTTATATGCAATTATCACTGCACAGCAGTTATCTGTACAGCTACCCAGCCGTCCCTGCAGCCCTTTTTTCCTGCAAAGATGCAGGAACTGAAGGCAGAGGAACTATGTCCGGATGTAAAAGGCCAGTATGATTTTTTCAAAAGGACAAAGATACAGCTGGCAGGGCGGATATCCCAGAAACATCTGGTGAAGGAGCTGGAAGGCCGGCAGCAGGTCCTCTGTATCCTGAACAGCAGAAAACGGGTGCAGCGCGTCTGCGATTCCATTGGCGGCCGGGGGACGTACCATTTATCCACCTTGATGTATCCAAAACACAGGAAGGAGATCTTGAAGGAGATTCGCAGCCGGCTGTCGTCGGGAGAACCATGCCGGCTTATATCCACCAGTCTGGTGGAAGCGGGCGTGGATTTTGATTTTCCGGCCGTATACAGGGAACTGGCCGGAATTGACAGTGTGATCCAGGCTGCCGGAAGGTGCAACCGGGAGGGAAAGAGGGATCCGGAAGAATGTATTACCCAGGTATTTACGTTGGAGGAAGAGGAGGATATCCATATACCGCGGGAATTGAAACTGCCCATTTCAGTAGCCGGACAGATTGCGCAGAAGTATGAAGATATATCGTCGCCGGAGGCCATAGGAGAATATTTCACCAGGCTGTACCGGTATAAAGGGGATGGATTGGACGCAAAGGATGTGGTGGAGCAGTTCGAGCAGGGAAGCCGTTCATTTATGTTTCCATTTGCATCAGCGGCTTCCGGGTTCCGCCTGATTGAGAGTAATACCAGGACCATTTTAATTGATACAGAGCCGGAGGCAGCGCAGATTGCCATGCAAATCCGGCGGGGCGGGCATAGCAGGGAGCTTATCAGGCAGGCCGGACAGTACTGTGTAAATGTTTATGAACATGATTTTGAAGCCCTGAGCGGCGCAGGCCGCCTGGAACAGATAGACCGGGAATTTTATGTTCTGAGGAATAAGGAGCAGTATACAAGGGAGAGGGGGCTTGTGATTGACGTAAGCCGCGGGGATGCCCTTATGTTTTAAGTCCCTTTTATGAAAATGGCGTATGCCGGAGAGGAGTGAAGCGATGAGCCGAGGAGTACGGGTCCGGCTGTGGGGAGATTATGCTCTCTTCAGCCGCCCTGAGATGAAGGTGGAACGGTGCAGCTATGATGTGATGACCCCTTCCGCCGCAAGGGGAATGCTGGAGGCGATCTACTGGCATCCGGGGATGCGGTGGGTGATTGACAAAATCTATGTGAGAAAACCCATCCAATTTACCAGCATCCGAAGAAATGAGGTAAAGAGCAAGGTATTGGCAGGAAACGCATTGACTGCCGTAAACGGGGGAGGAAAACCGCTGTATATAAGCAGCAAAGAGGAAATCGTACAGAGGGCATCCATTCTTCTGCGGGATGTGGAATATGTGGTTGAGGCCCATTTCGAGATGACCCCCAAAGCAGTCCCGGGGGATAACGAGGGTAAGTTTAAGGACATTATCATGCGCCGCCTGCGCAGGGGGGAGTGTTATCATCAGCCGTATTTTGGATGTCGGGAATTCCCTGCCCGGTTTGCCCTCTATGAAGAGGAGGAAGTAGACACTGCATATGACGGCACGGAGAGAGATTTGGGATATATGCTGTATGATCTGGATTACTCAGATACTGAGGACATTAAACCCATGTTTTTCAGGGCTGTCATGAAGGATGGTGTTCTGGATGTAAGGAATTGTGAGGTGGTGCGATGATTCTCCAGGCGCTTGTTGAATATTATGAAGCCCTTGAGCGGAAGGAAAAGATAACCAGTCCGGGCTGGTGCAGGGCCAGGGTAGCGTACGGGCTGGATATTTCAGAGCAGGGGGAGCTTATGGGCGTCATCCCCCTTAAGAAAGAGCAGCAGAACGGCAAAAAGACAGTCTGGGTACCCCAGGACCTTACGGTACCCCAGATGGTTTCCCGTTGTTCCGGTGTATCTGCCAATTTCCTGTGCGACCATTCCGGTTATATGCTGGGAATTGATAATAAGGGAAAACCGGAGAGATCCAGGGAATGTTTTGAGTGCGCCAAAAAGAAGCATAAGGACATTCTGGGGAATATCAGCAGTCCCGCAGCCAGGGCGGTGTGCCGCTTTTTTGACTGCTGGACGCCGGACCGGGCAGCAGAAAACCCATACCTGATGCCGGAACTGGAGGAGATTATATCCGGTTCTAATCTGGTGTTCATGATAGACGGGGAATATGTCCATGAGGACCCGGATATAAGGCAGTGCTGGGAAGAATACAGCCGTCAGTCAGGTACAGGACCTGAAGGCGTCTGCCTGGTGACAGGGCGCAGGGAGGAAATCGCCAGGATTCACGGCACCATCAAAGGCGTCCAGGGAGCCCAGTCCAGCGGGGCTGCGCTGGTTTCCTTTAACGCGCCTGCCTTTGAATCTTACGGCAAGGAACAGAGCTTTAACGCGCCGGTGGGTACATACGCGGCCTATGCCTATACCACGGCGCTCAATTACCTCCTTTCGGACCGGTCCCATGGGACAATCATCGGCGACACGGCCGTGGTTTACTGGTCCGAGGAAGGGGACGAACGGTACCAGAATATATTTGCCTGTGTGTCGGAGCCGACCATGGAGAACCAGGAAATAGTGGATGGGGTATTCAAGAACCTGGCGGAGGGAAAAGCAGTTGCGGTCCAGGATGTTAAGGACAGTCTGGATATGGAAAAGCGGTTTTATATATTAGGGCTGGCACCCAACGCAGCCAGGCTGGCCGTGCGTTTCTTCTATCAGGACAGCTTTGGAAACATATTAAAGCATATAAAAGAACATTATGACAGAATGGAAATAGTCCGTCCGGCAGCCGATGCTGTGGAGTATCTGGGGATATGGCGTATGCTCCAGGAGACGGTCAATAAAAAATCCAGGGATAAAAAGCCGGTTCCCAGTATGTCCGGGGCAGTGTACAGGTCAATTATATCCGGCAGCCGGTATCCGGCGTCCCTGTATCAGGCCGTGCTTGGCAGGATACGGGCGGAGCAGGACGACGGGGATAGCCGTATTTATAAGATAACCAGGGGAAGGGCTGCCATCATCAAGGCATATCTGCTAAAAAATGGAAATATAAGGGAGGAAATAACCATGGCGCTTAATGAAGACAGCAATAATACCGCGTACATCCTGGGAAGGGAATTTGCGGTTCTGGAGGCCATCCAGGAGGAAGCCAATCCGGGGATCAACGCCACCATAAAGGATAAATATTTTAATTCCGCATGCGCCACACCGGCGGCAATTTTCCCCATTTTATTTAAGCTGAAAAACAGCCACATAAAGAAGATGAACAATGGGGCAAAAGAGACATATTACGAAAAAATGCTGTGTGATTTACAGGGAAGGCTGACGGTGGCAGAGGGACAGAGGGCAGCCTGCCCAAGAAGGCTTACCCTGGAGGAACAGGGAATGTTCATATTGGGGTATTATCATCAGACTCAAAAGAGATATGAGAAGAAGATAAAGGAGGAGGCTTAAAATGGCAGAGGTGATTAAGAACAGGTATGAATTCGTGGTATTATTTGACGTGGAGAACGGGAATCCAAACGGCGATCCGGATGCAGGCAATCTGCCGAGGATTGACCCGGAGAGCGGATACGGCATTGTGACGGATGTGTGCTTAAAACGTAAGATACGCAATTATGTGGAAACCCTGAAGGAAGACGAACCCGGGTATAAAATATATATACGGGAGGATGTACCCTTAAACAGAAGCGACAATACCGCGTACATTGAACTTAAGACAGATGAAAAAGGAATCAAGGAACTAAAAAGGAAAGACCCTCAGGTAGACCAGAAAATCCGTGATTTTATGTGCCGTAACTTTTTTGATATCCGGACCTTTGGCGCGGTCATGACAACCTTTGTAAAGGCTGCTTTAAACTGCGGCCAGGTGCGGGGACCTGTTCAGTTAGGCTTTGCCAGGAGTATTGATCCCATTGTAAGCCAGGAAGTGACCATTACCCGTGTGGCCATTACCACAGAAAAGGACGCGGAAAACAAGAGTACGGAAATGGGAAGAAAAAATATCGTTCCCTACGCCCTGTACCGCGCAGAGGGGTACATATCAGCTAATCTGGCCAGAAAATCCACGGGCTTTTCAGAAGAGGATTTGGAACTTTTGTGGGATGCCATCATCAATATGTTTGAAATTGACCATTCCGCAGCCAGGGGAAAAATGGCGGTACGCCGGCTCATTGTGTTTAAACACAGTAAGGAACTGGGAGATTGTCCTGCGTACAAACTCTTTGATGCCGTGGAAGTAAAAAGGAATGAGGATGTGGAGTATCCCAGAAAATACGGGGATTACACGGTTGCCGTCCATAGGGATCAGATTCCGGAGACAGTTGAAGTATCGGAGAAGATATAATGGAATACAGGGAGGATGACTTCCTCATGCTGTCCGGTATCCAGCATTTTATCTTTTGCAGGCGCCAGTGGGCCCTTATACATATTGAACAGCAGTGGAAGGAGAACGAGCATACCATAGTAGGAGAACTGCTCCACAAAAAAGCCCATGACCCATATTTGGCAGAAAAGCGGGGCGATGTCATGATAAGCAGGGCATTGCCCGTGTATTCCAGGAGTATGGGTGTCAGCGGGGAATGCGATATTGTAGAGTTCCACAGGGCGGAGGATGGAATCGGACTACATGGTCACAGGGGTCTGTTCCGGGTATTTCCGGTGGAGTATAAAAAGGGGAGCCCAAAGGAGTCGGAAGCAGATATACTGCAGTTGACGGCCCAGGCCATGTGTCTGGAGGAAATGTTGTCGGCCAGGATTGAGGCAGGGGCGCTGTATTACGGAGAGATTCACCGCAGGAATATGGTGGAGATTACAGATGAACTGCGAAAACGGGTGAGAGATATATTTCAGGAGATGCATGAACTTTATGACAAGGGATACACACCAAGGGTCAGATGGTCAAAGAGCTGTAATGCCTGCTCCATGAAAGATATATGCCTGCCGAAACTGGGAAAAGCATCATCTGTCAGAGATTATATCCGTGGGAAGATTGAGGAGGATGTATGAGGAAGTTATTAAATACCCTGTATGTTACATCTCCTGACAGTTATCTGTCGCTGGACGGAGAAAATGTGGTAATCTATGACAACGATACGGAACTGGGGCGGATACCTCTCCATAATCTGGAGGCAATTGTTTCTTTTGGGTACAGGGGAATGAGCCCTGCCCTCATGGGCGGATGCGCGGAGCGGGACATATCACTTTGCGTCCTTTCGCCCCAGGGAAGATTTTTGGCACGTGTGACCGGACGTGTGCGGGGAAATGTACTACTGCGCAGGAAACAGTACCAGGTATCCATGAATCAGGACGCAAGTCTGACCATAGCCAGAAACTGTATCCTTGGAAAAGTATACAATGCCAGATGGGTTCTGGAGAGAGCGGTGAGAGACCATGGACTTCAGATTGACACAGAGAAGGTGAAGGAAGCGGCCGGATTTCTGAAACAATCCCTCAGGCGCATAGAGGAAAGCCGGGACATGGCCCAGCTGCGGGGGTATGAAGGTGAGGATGCAGGCATTTATTTTGGAGTTTTCGACCAGCTCATATTACAGCAGAAAAAGGATTTCTATTTCAAGGGACGGAACAGGCGGCCGCCTTTGGATAATGTGAATGCCATGCTGTCATTTGTGTACACGCTGCTGGCCAATACCGTTGCGTCAGCACTGGAAACAGTTGGCCTGGATCCTTATGTGGGATTTATGCATACGGACCGGCCAGGCCGCCTTTCCCTGGCTCTGGACTTAATGGAGGAGCTGAGACCGGTTCTTGCAGACCGTTTTGTGCTGACCCTGATTAACCGGAAGATGGTAAACAAAAAGGATTTTTCACGGAAAGAAGACGGCGCTGTCATCATGAGAGACGAGGCGCGGAAGCTTTTGTTGTCAGAATGGCAGAACAAGAAAAAGGAGATGATCACCCATCCATATCTGAATGAGAAGGTGGAATGGGGAATGATTCCATTTGTTCAGGCCATGCTTCTGTCCAGATATCTGAGAGGTGACATTGATGAATACCCGCCGTTTTTCTGGAAATAGAAAGACATCCGACAGCTGCGGCCGGAGGAGGAAGGTACATGCTGATACTGATTACATATGATGTGAATACGGAAACCGCTGCAGGCAGGACCAGGCTGAGAAAGGTTGCAAAGCAATGCGTTAATTACGGCACCCGCGTCCAGAAATCTGTATTTGAATGTATTTTGGATAATACCCAGCTGATAAAGCTAAAAGCCATACTGACAGATATCATTGATGAGCAGACGGACAGCCTTAGATTTTACAACCTGGGAAATAAACACACTACAAAGGTTGAACATGTTGGGGTGAGTAAAGGGATTAAAGTGGAAGAGCCGCTGATATTCTGATCTGGCTGCGGGCGGTAAGGAGGTTTCAAATAGTTTGGTGCGAACCTGAAGCAAACATGAATTTACGGGGGGATTCGCACCGGAAAAACTGCACAATGAGAACGGTTTTGGATGTGTGCAGGGTAGGTTGGCGGTGATTTGAGGGGGTATGATGTGATTTGATTGTGGAAATGTGATGAAGAATTGTTGGTTTTTTTGTGTAGTATTGCTGTCTCCGTCCTCGCGGGCGGAGTGGGTTGAAATTTATAGAAGATGTACAGCGCATGAAGCCGAAAGAGGTCTCCGTCCTCGCGGGCGGAGTGGGTTGAAATAGTCCGTTGATTATGTGAGTCGCAAAACTGGCAGTCTCCGTCCTCGCGGGCGGAGTGGGTTGAAATTTCGTTATTACTTATCTGTAAACACCGATAGGGTCTCCGTCCTCGCGGGCGGAGTGGGTTGAAATTAATGTAGCTAGTCTCTTTATTTCTTCCGCTGCATCGTCTCCGTCCTCGCGGGCGGAGTGGGTTGAAATACTCCCGAATGCCCTTTGACAGAGATAAAAGTAAAGTCTCCGTCCTCGCGGGCGGAGTGGGTTGAAATAAAGGGCTGTTCCTGAATGCGGATTCCAAACCTAGTCTCCGTCCTCGCGGGCGGAGTGGCTTTTCCTTTCCGGTCAGTCTCCGCCCTCACAGCGAAGTAAGCTGAGAATCCATCAAATTCAGGATTACGTTTAGTCAAAACATCATTCCCCTTTTTCTAAGAAAACAGTATAGTTTGAATCATAAACGTTAGCTATAACTAACAACACGCAGCAAAAAAGGTGGGCGAACACCCACCTTTGCCATAAACCTGTTATAGGGTATAAAGAATGCGGGCCTCCCTCACCCTTTCCATGCCCGAATCTCTCTAAGCCCCGGCACCAGCACTTTGGCGCTGGTTTCCAGAATGCTCCTTCCTTTTTCAGCCGTGGCGCCTGACGGGTCTCCGCCGATTCCTATGGGTTTGCCGTCTGCTGTTTTCCAGTCCTCGGATACCCAGCCAATGGATACGTTTCCATAAGGCCTCAGTGCCTGATTGTCTTTAAATGCAGTCGGAATTCCTGCCTCTGAGGTATCTAACTTTACCAGAGACGGGTCCACTGCCATGACCATGGAGGTTTCCATCTCGCCTCCGTGGAAGTCCCAGATATTTCCTTCTGAAATGGTGGCCGTCACATCGGGATGGCTAAAGGCCCCGGATGAAAGAATGAAGGGAGAGATGCCGAACTCACTGCGAAGTTCCCTGCTCAAAACCTGTACAATAGGGGCATTTCCTCCATGGCACACCAGAAAGGCCAGCTTCTTAAACCCGTGGTGTACCAGGCTGGTGCTGATATCATACAGCATATGGTAATAGGTGTCGGGTTTCAATGTGATGGAGCCGCAGAAGTTCCTGTGTTCTGTGCTCAGACCTACGGGGATGACCGGAAATACCAGCATGGGAAAATCTGAATCCTCAGATGCCGGCTCTCCTTCCAACTCCCTGCGTATATAGTCTGTCATGGCTTCTGCGATGATATCGTCCGTACCCAGAGGCGCCTGGTTTCCGTGCTGCTCCAGCGCGCCCAGGGGAATCAGTACAATGGTTTCATCCTTGTTGACCAGCTCCATCTCTAACCGGGTTAAGTCCCGATAATTTCGTATCATGTGTATATAACCTCCTGATTGTTTTTTAACCCGCATTTCCTCACGAGGTTCTCACAGCCGGATAAACTGCCAGCAGTCTGGTGTACAGCAGATATCCCACAAAGCAGTTAAGCCCAAGCTTAATCAGGTTGAAGGGAATGGTAGCTAAAAAGATGAAGGTGGTCAGATCGCTGATGGCCGGATTGACCGCGGCCACCATGGTAATCACCTGGTTCAGAGGGAGTCCCATGGCCGCTGCATAAAGGGGTAGGGTGATAAATGCATTGCAGAAACAGGCGAACAGAGTCCGGATGGGGACGCTGACAGCCAATGACGCGATTGCTGCCCGACGGGTCTTCCCGCCTCTTTTGTAAACTGCCCACATTGGGATTACAAACAATGCAACTCCGATGAGATTGGCAAATTCCCCTACATACATGGAATTGGTGCCTACCGTGATAAGCTTGATAATGATTTTAATGATTTCCACCCAGGCAGCTGAAGCAGGCCCCATGAGGAACAGGGCAATAATGGACGGAACATCACTGAAGTCAATCTTGTAAAAGGGCGGCATCATTGGAACGGAAAATTCCAGTGACATGAGGGCGCCGGCTACTGCGGCCAGCATACCGGTGTAAATAAGTTTCTGAATACTCCATTTTGTTTTCATAGCAAATCCTCCTTGATAAGTGCTTTTGATACGGTGGTTCGGCAATGAATGAAGTTCCAGGAAACAAAAAATCTCAGGTTCCGGGGAACCTGAGATTAACTTCATAGTCAATATAAATAAGGGATAACACCCAATATTCATATGAACAAAATTGTCTTCTCTCATCCAGACTATACTGTCGGTTTTGGAATCACACCAAATCAGCCGCATGCAGCGGGTCGCGGACTATACCGCCGGTAGGGAAT
>OBZK01000955.1_pt1 | contig 13079 bp, 22 predicted proteins | sample 1495511 | NCBI WGS metagenome assembly OBZK01 (sample SAMEA2580233, study PRJEB22360) | human gut metagenome | biome: human gut; feature: human-associated habitat; material: faeces | place: Denmark | collected 2008/2010
TATATATTATTTTTCTTTTAATATAAATTCTTGCTCTGAACCACTATATTTTAGTTTACAATCAGAAACTAGTAAATCCTTAGGAATTTCAAATGCAATATTACCTGTTACATCTAAATTAGGATTTACAGTATCCATAGTTATATATTTATTTCCTACATCAATCAATAAAGATGGAACATATTTTGAATCATCTGGTCCTATTAATGTGAATGAATTTAGCATAAAAGATTGGCTTTCCTTAGTTTGATTTTTTATTGTTAAATTTATAATACCATATTTGCCACTATCTGGAGTGTACGCCAAATAACCAGAAGCTACTGGTATTTCACTAGCTTTTGAAATACTATTAACAGTTAATTTTAAATCTCCTATATTACCTTCTTCACCAATATATTTAGTTAAATCTTCTTTTTGTTTTTCAGTGCTTCCATTATTAGTACTGTTCCCTGCTATTGCTCCAACAACCCCAGAAAATATAATAATAATGATAAACCAAAATAGACATCCTCTTCTTCTCTTTCCTTCTCTCATAATATCCCCCTAAATTATATTTTATAAGAATATTATACTATATATTCAAAATTTTTACATTATAGTTTGACTCCAAAACCCATTTTAAGACCTGTAATTTTAGATAACTTCTGAAATACTGAACAATGATAGATACATACACTATTCTCATAACACTTAAATTTATGCTTGCATCTGCAACATGGATTATCTTCCTTTTTTATGACCTCATCATCTTTTTTAAACACATACACTTGAATATGTCTAGCAATACAATATAAATCTTTTTCTGTAAGTTCTATATCTTTATTCATTCAATCACCTTCTTTTTCACATAAAAAAAGTACTTACTATTAAAACAAGTACTTTGCATATTTTTTCTAATTTGTGGTATAATAAAGGCAAGAAGAACTACAATCTATTTAGCGGTAGAGTGAAGTTCATAATTTTAAAAAATATAAATTATTTAAATTTGCGGAACTTTATTTTAAAACCAAGTTCCCAGCCACTTTTACTCTTGCCACGAGTAGAGTGGCTTTTTACGTTTTTGATACATCTACAAACGATATATCCAATTAAACTAGCTATCAAGCTAGCTAATATACTAAGTAAAAAATTGTCCATACTTCCCACCTCCTTTCATTAGGAAGTAGGTTTTATCCCAGTATGAACTCCACTCTATAAATTGTAGATTACATCTTCTTGCTACAATTATTATAACATATAATTCTTACATATTTTACCTATATTTTATCTTCTTCTACTTCTTCTAGCTTCTTTAGCAATCTTTTTTTCTTCTTTTATTTCTTCTTCTACTTTAATATCTATAGAAGCAGCAACAAATGCCCTCTCGAAGTCTGGTAAATCTGTATATTCATGTGGTTTCCATTTGAATTTATGAAGGCAATAATGAGCTACACTAGCATCATAATCGCCTCCTTCAATTAGTTTTTTGCTTCTTCTACTTTATCTTCAAAAGTTCTATCAAAACCATTTACCTCTCCTACCTCACTTGAAAGGTCTGTATATTCGCCAGGAGTCAACATTGTTGTTAATAACTCCTCTGCCCCCATTACACCATAGCTATTTTGAAGTTCTGCATCATGTAAATCTGGAAATACTACAGTTTCTACACACAGTTTCAAAGTATAAGTATTGAAATCCGTTTCACTAGTGTATTGCCCTGTTGCTTTCCCTTTTTTATTTAGTACAGGTACTCTTATAGTTGAATCTTTTCTTAATTGTCTATCTCTATCTGAATCTATTGCTTTAAGTTCCCATTCGATTGCTTTTCCATCTTCTCCTATAAACCTTTCACTTGCCACATACTTTCTATTCTCTACTTTTATTGCATTTTGACTTAAAAAAGCGTTTAAATCTCCCATATTCTTATTCTACCTCCATCACCAAATATTTTGTTTGTTTTTCTATTGTTGCAACACCAGCTTCATTTATTTCAAATTTTATGATTATTGGCTTTAATGACGAACCATCAATTGTATCTGTTGCTAACTTATCTGAAATATCTATAAGATATTTTCCTGCCTTTTTATACATCTCGCTGACACGTTCTTCCAAAGGTCTTTTATTGCTATAATCAAAAGAAATTGAATCTTTTATCTCATATTTATCCTTAATTTTAATCATCTCCTATTCTTATAAATAAAAAATACACATACATAAATCATAAATGTGTATTTTACTCCATACCATTTGCTATATTAAATTTCTCAACTAATTTCCAATTCTCAAAAGTAAAATCCATATCTTCATCTAAATACTCCCCATCAGCATCAAATTTAGCAATTATGCCTGAGTCCATATTGCAATCTTCCAGTATTATAGTTTGACGACCCACTGAACTTGTTGGGTCTTCATTGGTAATTTGTATATCGAAGTAAATATCCTCACCAGTTTCTTTATACTCATACAACAATTCTCTAAATATAGAGGTATTATAATAAAATGTTGCATTTCCTGAATATTTACTTCCTGTTGATTTATTTCCTTTTGTAGTACTACCTAATATAGGTATCTCACTCTTATTCTTTTCCATTTTAGCTTCTAAGTTAATAGCTTGCATAAAATTATATCTTTTACCTTTTATAGTTACAAAACACTCTGCCTTAGATGCACTTATTGTATCTCTTGCTTTTATTTGTTGTGCCATTATTATTCTCCTTTCTTATTGTTAACTAACTGAAACAGTCATATAAAGCTTACTCATAGCACTAATAACTTTTACAGCATCACTTACTACAACAGTCTTCTTGTCGCTTCCAGGTTCTACAGAAACATCATCAGCTTTGAAATCTTCTATTGCTCTCATATTTTGCAGTTGTTCATGATGCTTAACTACATCATTCCAAAACGAGATACGACCAGATTTATCATTTGGTACTTCACCCAAGTACTTTGTATTAAATAAAGTCGCTATATCATTAGCAATCTGGTCAAGTACTCTAACACTTTGATTACTTGAAAAGTCGTCATTCTTTTCATCTGTAAAACTAACAAAAGTATTTATATCCTCTAATACATGAACTTCATCTCCAACCTTATGAAATATAAACTTACCAGTTTTTAAAGCTTCTTCTAAATGTATTTGAGTGTAATTAACATCTACATCAAATTCACCATCATATCGCTTGTTAGTATTAGATTTATTTATATCGCATCCTGCTATAGCTCCAGTAGTCCAGTAAATTAAGCTAGATTCTAATAATCCAGTATCTTTAATCTTATTTTCAACAGATACTACACCTTCATAATCTGCATCATTCTTTTTATATAATACTGTTTGAAACTTTGCTCCAACTCTATCACGCATTCTCTTTGTAAATTCTACAAACAAACTTTTAATCTCTGTTGTTGTAGCCAAACATCCTAAAGCATTAAATGAGTAACTTTCTATTTTATCCAAGAAAGCTTGGTACTCTGCTCCTGTCACAGCTTCGCCATTAGTTCCACCAGTAAATACAAGTCCTGCGCTTGCTTCTAGTGTTGCATCCTTCCTCCAAGTGATATAGTCATTATCTTCTAAATCTGTAATAACTTTTGCTATTTGAGTATCTACCTTCTTATTATCTAAAAGTGTTACAACATCAAATTTAGTGTTATCATCTATATTTGTTGTAACTGTTACTTTTAAGTCATTTCCTCTGATACCACTATATTTTGCTGTGGCTATAGTACAACTGGCTTTAACGCCTTTATTTAATTTATAAAAATATCCCAACCTTATATTTTTGAATAAATCTCTCAAGCCTTTCAGCTTCTCATGAGTATAATCATATCCAAAATACTTCACTGAATACTTCTCAAAATCATCACTGGTTACTTGAAATACGTCTTCATCTATGCCCCAATCTAACTCTAAAGGCATTGCAACAATACCTCTATCCGATAATGAACTGGTTGCCCTCTTAGCTGAGATAAAATTTATATATGCACCAGGAAGTATTTTATTTTGCGTTACGAATGTTCCTCCACCTAAAGCCATCTAACTCACTCCTTTCATAAATTTATTTATTCTATCCTCTACCTCTGAGAAGGAATATAACTCATTTTCTTTTAAAATTGCATTTAATAAGTCTTTTCTATTTACATACTTCTTAGAATTAACTATTTGCTCCTTAGTAAACTTGTAGTCATCTTCTTTGCTTAATGTTTTATTCAAAATTATCACCTCTCTTCAAACCACCAAATAATTCAACATCATTCATTTTTTCTGTATCATTACTTTTTATAGTGAAGTAGTTATAATCAACGAAGAAATGAAGAACATTATCTACAATTTCAAAGTTCATATTTGTACCTCTGACTAAATCTCCATCAATTTCTATATACTCTAATTCCTCCAGTAACATCTCAGCTACCTCATTTATTTCAAATGATTTATCATTACTTTTGGGAAAATAATGTACATCAAAAGAGTTCTTTTTTAATGTCCTGCCACTTGGATATGATACTTTGCTTGGATTTAAAGGAACAATAAAAAAACAAGGTTCATTAATCCCTTGCTCCACATCTTCACTATAAATTGTATAACTCTCTCCAAATGTTTTATCTAATTTAATAGATATTCCATCAATTATATTATTAAGCATCAAATACTCCTTTAAGTAATATTAATAACTTTTTCTCTATAATCTTATCAACTTGGCTTTGTAACTCAATTTCTGAAATAGTTAAAAAATGTTGTCCTTTAACCCATCCCTTACCATTCTTAGTCCTATGCCCAAACTCAACATATGAAGCGTATTCTGTTGGATTGATAACCTCTATGATGTAATTATTACCACTTTTATACACTGGAAGTGACCTAGCATAAGCTATTCCACTCCAACCTTCTCTTAGAAATCCTGTATCAACTGGTGTTCTTCTAATTACTTTTCCTAAAAGTCTTGCTGCTAATTCTCTTGCTGCATCTTTGCAAAACTTATCTAAATCAATCTTTGTAAATTTCTCCATTCTTCTACAAGCTCTTTTAAACTCTCTAAAATCAACACTACCCCATCTAGCCATTAAGCCTTGTTCTTAAGTAATTCTAAGATAATTTCTTGATGGTTTGGATATATAGCTGATTCTCCACTTCTTGCATATTCTCTTGTTATATTATTTTGAGTAGTTATAATAAGTTTTGAACCTGCTTTAATGTTTATGTTTGGAGATATAAAGAGTTTAATAGTCTGTACAAGTTTAGCTACTTTTCCATCTGTAGCTGATGTAATATTTTTATATGATAACTTACAAGGTTGATTTTCTAATACGACTACTTCTTTATTGTTAGCTCGTTTTGTTACAGGGTCTTTAATTGGCTGATACTCTACTATAGTGCATTTATCTCTATACAGCATTTCTATTGCTTTTCTAGTCTTATCCATCATTATTTCCACCTAAGTTTTCTGTATCTATTTAATTGTGACTTGTAATCTTTAAGTAAAGATTCCTTAAATTCACTAGCTGAACTTCTGTAGGAAACTGATGTATCACCTTCTGATATAGAAGAAATAGAGCCTAGTGCAATATCTTCGCTTCCTAGACTCTCATTTTTATACATATCTATAGCCATTCTTAAAATAGTACTATTTAATTGTTCTGGTATAGTAGGTACATTACAATAGTTTTTGACCATTTCTTCTACATCTTCTAGTATAAACTCTAGTATTGTATCTTTTGAATCATCTTCTCTACTAAATCCTAAAAGCTTTTTTAGTCTTTCAACTTCCATATTAACACCTCTAATTTATTGTACCCATAAACACTTGGTCAGCATAAGGAAAACTAGGTAAGACTGTTGCAACTGCTTTTATCCACTTAGCAACTGGGTCAGCAGTAGAATACTGCTCTACAATTATATTTCCAACTGAACTAATGTCTATTGATGGATTTTTTCTAAGTTCTAATTCCTCTGCTGTTAATCCAAAGAAAGTATCTCCCATCTTGCCGTCAGGCATAAGAATAAACTTATTTTCATCTAAAAATCTCTTTGTTGTGTATTTACCATCCTTACCTTGAACTCTATATCTTTCATCATAAGTAAAAATAGGAGGAAGAGATTGAGAAGCTAAAAATACATTTAATTCTTTTAAAGTAAGCAATTTATCACTATTTACACCAAATATAGCTTTTCTTAGTTTTTCATCTCTTAATATCGTGTTTAAAATAGTTTTAGAGGTTAATGACCTTGTTGGAGTAAATCCAGTATCAACAACTATTTTATCAGTCATATTATAAATATCTCCTAATATATCTGGTGTTCCACTAGACCAAGTTTTTGTTTCTTTATGATTTGTTGGAGTTCCATATTTTAAAGAAGCTTTAACTCCATTTTCATTTATATTAAGTTCTCCTGTTGTTAGAACTTCCATTCTCATTGCTTCTATTCTAGTATTTACACTTGATACAAGATTATCAACATCATTAAATATTTGATTTATCATTTGAGTTTCTTCTTGTGAGTTTCTTGGCTCTTCAAGTACAATTATATCTTTTTCATCTAGTTTTATTTTTCTTTTCACAAGTGCAAGTTCAGCAATACTTAAATTAGCACCTTCTCTTGATGCAATTTCTGCTTCTGTATCAAAAGCATGAACACTTGCTGATACTGGAAGATTAGATGCACCTTTTATCATCTTTATTTCAAGTCCTTCTATCTTTTGAGTTGGAAATAATAAATCTCCCATTGTTTCTTTTAATTTTCTAGTCTTTGTATAGTTTATCAGCTCTTGAACTGACAATAATTCTTCTACTCTTGCCATATTTCATCCTCCTACATAAATTTAATATTTGGTAATTTCGTCTTTATAGTGTCTATAGCTTCTTTTACATACTCACCTTGCAATCTTTCAGTTATTACATACCCTTCCACCATTGATGCAACTGGTTGTGGTCCATAAGTAACATCTACAGTTGAAAAAACTATTCCTACAGGGTTTTCTGATAATGAATATGTATAACTATCTGAAGAACCCCCTCTAGTTATCTTTACCACTTTGCCACTTTCACCTAATAAGCTTCCTGCTAACACATATTTCTTGCCATTTTCATCAGCAACTACATCTGTATCTATTGCTGTTTTTGAAAAATTAATATAGTGTTGAGAAGCTAGAAACTCGGGTGTGTTATCAAAATTTACCTCTTTAAAATACATACTTTATCCTCCTTTTTATTTAATACTCCATGCGTCAGCATATGGATTTTTAGAACTTTCCTCATTTTTTTCTTTAGCAATACTTTCAGCTCTACTTAATGTATTTTCATTGCCATTATCGGGACTGTAATTTATCTTAGTCTTTCCTGTTTTTATTAAGAAAGACTTTTGAGTTGACCAAGTATCAGTCTGTTCCTTTAGTCCTGTAAAAGTACCATTTTCATATTTTATTTTTTCTAAATCAAGTTCTGCTTTCGCTGCTTTAGTGCTATGAACATTAAGTTTAATAAGTTCATTTTCTAATGCCATATCAAACTCTTTTTGTTCTTTTTCCTTTAATTTATTTTGGTATTCTTCATCCTTTGCAGTTAATTTAGTCTCATATCCTTTTTTAAGCTCTTCAATTTGCTCTTTTGTCATTCCATCCTTGAAACCTTCAATGGCTTCTTTAGATGCTTTTAATTCTTCTTTTACCTTTTCATACTCAATCTTATTAATATAATTGTCTAATTCTTTTAGCGATTCAACTTCTACTTTCTTTGCATCTTCTTCACTAAGACCTAGTGCAATTAGTTCACCTTTTTTCATTTTATTTAATTCTCCTTTCATTTTTGCATAATAAAAAACCCTATCTAGGACTTACTAAAACCAATATTATTATTCTCATTACAATTATTTATTGATATAGCTTCTATTTGTGATAAATCTATTACGGTTGTTCCATCTTCATCTAAATACCCTTTCAAATACCTACAATCTGAGTCAACTTCAATAAAATCTTTCATTAGCTTATCAGCAACATATTCGTCTGTTATTCCAGATACACAATTTCCACTCTTAAACCAAATTACATACTCTTTCAATAATACAACCCTCCTTTTGTTTTTTACCTAATAAAAAACCTTTAAACAAATTATTCATAAATAATATAGCTTATTAGTGAAGCTATAAGGTATATTGCTTTTCCTATCAAATACCCACTTATAACCCCTACTAAGTTATAAACTAATCTAACACATGTGAAAGTATTATTATCTACCATGTTAGCTATACCTAAAACATGAGCCATAATTATGTTGATACCTATAAAAACACCTAAAGCTATACCAATAACTGTAATAATAAATGCTATAATATTTCTAACACTTATTTTGCTTGGCTTTTTAATATATTTCTTTTTAAACATATTTCCATCCCCCAAAACTTATTCAATACCTTCTCTTAGGTGTTCCACTAACTGTTTTACAATCTTATCTATATCAACTTTACAATCACATTTATTCATTTTTTCTGCTAGTTTATTAATTTTATCATCTGCTTTTTCTAAAGTTTGTATAAATAAATCTAATTCTTTTCTAGCTTTTTTAATATTTTCTTGAAAGTTTGTTGAATCTAAAGTCATCTCTGTTGATAATTTATTTTTTTCTCTATATTCAACTTTCTCATAAGTCATTTCAAATATATCTGCTTTACATGGATATATTTCTCCTTTTACACCTTGTATAATGTAATCCCCTTTATTAGCTCTCATAGTACCTTCTAGTGTCTTTAAATCACAACTTATATGACCATTAATACATTTTTCTTGCATAAAATTACAAACTCTATCATTCTCAATAAACCATTTTGGTTCTACATCATAACCTAGTTTAAAAGCTTCTACTTCAACTGCTTTCTTTTTAAACTTAGCCATCTTATTTATTCCTCCTTAAATATTTAATAATATCTTCATTGCTAACTAGCAAAGAATATAGTATGAGTATCACACCAAGAATAAAATTAAGTAGTGGAAATAAAGCTAGAAAAATAAAATTATATTTTTTTCTTTTTCTGATATTCACACTTTTAAGTAATTCAATTAATTCCTCATTACTATAAACCTTCATGTTGAATAAATAAAGCCCTGTACAAAACACAATTATTGATAAAATATATAATTTAAGCATTTCAAATCACCCTCTCAATAATTTTTTTACATAATAAAGACACCTACTAACTTAGTAAGTGTTTTTAACATACTTCTTATGCCACTCTTTATATTTCATATTAGATGGTACATAATATGTTTTCCCATTTTCATCTCTTGCTACTCTATAGCCTTCTTCATCACTAAAAAAAGGAGCTGTCGTTGTCCTACAACGACAATGAAATGGTGGAGCTGTTATTCCAACTTGATAATCTTTCATATCAAATACTTTACCATCTAATTCTCTGCATATATTTGAAGTTCTTAAATCTAATGTAGCAATAATCTCATATTTCTCTACATCTAAATCATTAAAACAATCTTTTCTACTTGCTGATGCAAAGAAAGCTGATTCAGTCATTATTAAATTCTTAGCTTGTGATTTAGATACATTAAACTTCTTAGCAAAGTCATTGACTAGATTTTTTGGATTCTCACCTCTAATAATTGATTGCGTCAATTTAGTGTGTAACTCATTAATTAAAGCAGGTCTATGTTTGCTCCAAATCCTTTCACTAAAATTTAATCCATCACTAGTCCATGGCTTAGAAATAATTTTATTTATTCTATTAGTATCAAGACTCATTAAACTCCAACCAACGTTTACTCCTTGTTGAACATTAAAAGCTGTATGATAGTACTCGCTTGTATAAATATCTCTCATTAGTTTATCAATACCATCAATTTCATTTCCATATAAAACTTCTACTTGTTGCTGTATTTGTAACTTTAAAGCTTCAAGCCTTGTAATATGAACTCTAGCACTAGCATTTTCTAATTCTTTTATCCACTTTTGATTTATAGCATTTTCTTTACCATATTTAATATATTCTTCTACATTCCACTTAAACTCTTCTAGTTCTCTTGTATTTAGTAGTTTCTTAGCTTCTAATAAAGATATTCCTTCACTTTCAGCAAATCTGTTGTACCATGCTAATATATCTTTTTCTATACTAGTCATAGCTAATTTATATTGCTTTTCTAATTCAAGATAGCATTTTATACTTTTGTTATTTTGAGCTTCTTCTAATTGTTCAAATCTTTTCCTCCAATAGTCTTTATGTTTCATTTATAACACCACTATTATTAGGAATGATACTATTGTATTCTTGTTGATTGTATTCCTTTTCTTTTTTAATTTGTTTTTCTTCTTCTTCTGCATTATCTACAAGAGGATGATTTTTTAAATTAGTCTTTTCTGATACTATCCCTACACTCTTAGAGCATATATCAGCCAGTTCTAAATCATTTTGAATCATATTCCTAGTCCAAGTTTGTAAAACTCTTTTAGGCGAATATCCTATATGCTTACATATTATTCTTACTAGTTTAGCAAATCCTAGTCTAAACTCTGTTTCCATCAAACCTGCTTTTAATTCTAATAAAGTGTATAAAAATTTGAGTGCTACACCACTTGTATTAGCGAAATTCTCTGGTTTAGGGTCAACACCTTGTCCTTGGACATATATTTGCTTTTCTGTTGTTTTAAGAAGCGAATCTCGAGCTTCTATTGGAATATTTATTGTAATTGTACTAAGCCCACTCTTATCATCTGCACCACTACTTTGTAAATCAATAGTTTTATATTCTTTAAGTCCTTTTAAAAACTCTGTTAAGTCTGCACCTCCATAGTTCGTAAGAACGAAAATAACTTCTTGTATATCTTCAATATCATTCACAAAACCGCTATAAACCTTGTCGTATACATCAATGAGGTGTTTAACATTATCTAAATCTCTTACCTCTAAATCATTGTTTAGAAATTCGATAAATGGAACTTCTCCAAAATTGTGTTTATATACATTAGTTTGAGTTTCAAGTTTATTATCTAAATTTTTCTCTATAAATTTATTAAGTATCTCCAATCCATTGATATTACTATTTCCATCTTTATTTTGATAAGTATAACAACATTCATCTGTCCAATACTCATAGATTACATATTCTTTTCCTTCATCATCAGTCTTTTTATATTCTCTAAGTACTGCAAGAAGCTTTCTGTTTAAATCTGATGAATATACTGCTCTTATTTGGCGAGGGTCTATATTAGCATATTGGAAGTCATTGTTATCATCCTCCCAAACATGTAACCATGCTTTAGAGCATATACTAGCATTTTTCCCAAGTGTTTTGGCTTCTTTTGGGTATCTATCACCTAAAATATCAGTTATCTTTGAATTTATACCATCATCTCCAACATCAAAAGTAGGCGGATAAGTAAACAGATATGATACTTTTTGGTTAACTAAAAAACCAAACCAATTAAATGGTATTCTATTGTCTGCATTTCTTAGTGGATTATTGGCTGTATTTACTTTGCCAACATTATTAGGGCTTCTATCTCTTATAATGTCATTTTGATTTTTATAGTATTTTTCAGCTTCATCAGCCTTTTTAACAAAGTTATTATGTTTACTATTAGTTTGTTCAATTAACTTTTTTATTACATCTAGTTCCAATTTCTCACCTTCTTCCATTTGGAGTAAGTATTCTAACCCCATTATTTTTAAGTTTATTATCTATAGAATATCTAAGAGCAGCCATTGCATCATCCATAAACTCAACTGGTTCATCAAGATATAATCCAGTTCTTTCGTCTTGTTTCCATTTCCATTGTTGTATTTCTTTTATTGTATTTATACAACTAGGATGTACATGTATTCTTAACTGTTTTAAATAATCTATTTGAGCTTTAATACTTCCTGGTCCTTTTTTAACTCCTTTAGCTTTATATCCTGCACTTTTCCACATCTTAATTCTATCGGGTTCAGCGCTATCACAGTACATAAATAGACTCTTTTCTAAACCTTTACTATTTGCAATCGTTATTATTTCTGAGGTATCCATTTCATGTACATATATTTCATTACATATATATAACTCTCCATCCTTAAAGCCAATTCTAAGTATTGCATTTGCATGATTAAAACCAAAGTCTTGTGATAACCTCATATTATCAAAGTATTCAAATTCTGTAGGAAATTCATGTATAACATAGTTTTTAAGTATTGCTCCACCAGTTTCTCCCCATTCTCCAAGTCCATAGACTTTATACCCTTCTGGGTCTTGTTCCTCTCTCATTTTCATTCTTCTATAATACGCTTCATCAATAAATCTATTTTGTAGATAAGTACTATGATGAGTAAATATATCATCATTTTTATAGTCAAAATACTTTCTTTTTATCCAATGAGTAGCTGATACTGGGTTAAATGTAAATGTCATTTGATAGTATAAGTTAGGATTAGTTAAAATACCTCTTAAACGGTCATCTAGTATGTCTATGTCACTTTCCATAAGTTCTGTAGCTTCTTCACACCAAACCCATGTTAATTTTCCTTTCGAGAAGTTAATTGATTTTAATTTTTCTCTTTGTTTTGCATCATTAACTCCTCTGAAAATTATAGAGTTACCAGTAACTTTACTCTTAATTTCTAAAGGATTTAAAGTAGTTTTCCAATACTTATCAGCTTGTTTACCATAAATACGATTTATAGCTCCTGTAAGCTCTGCATACGTTGAATACTTATGTGTAGCTTCTGACTTTCTAACTACTAATAGATTAGCCCCTTGATACTTCTTATCTCCTAACTTTAGTATATAGTCTTGTGCTACATTAACAGATTTTCCACTCCCTGCTGAACCTTTCATTGCTCTGTATCTTTTTTTAGTAAAATTGGCTTCCTTGAAATCTGGATTAAAACCTATTCTAATTATCATTTCTATCACCATAATCTACACTTATTTTCAATTCATCATCCCCAATATCATCTTTACTTAAGTTATCAACTTCACATTTCAACTTCTCAACTCTTGTTTTCTGCTCCTCTGTAGCCAAATTCCAATCCTTATGAATCATTTCATCATATTGTTTAATTAAACTTCTAAGTTCACTCATAGCCCTACTCTGTGCATTAAGAAAAGATGCTTGCCTATCCCATGCAA
>OBZK01000988.1_pt1 | contig 12443 bp, 13 predicted proteins | sample 1495511 | NCBI WGS metagenome assembly OBZK01 (sample SAMEA2580233, study PRJEB22360) | human gut metagenome | biome: human gut; feature: human-associated habitat; material: faeces | place: Denmark | collected 2008/2010
CGTATGAAGCCTAATGGCCTCCCATGGTATTCTCCGGAGCCATCCGGGAGCTTCCCCTGTGGGCCGTCACCTCTGTCTGCCCCAGCACATCCCAGTCAGGAGATGTGCCGTTGTATACCATATCGAATATAAGAAACAGGCTGGCTCCCGCCAGGGCCCCTGTTATGGTCAGTATCCATTTTCTCTTAAAATGCAGTTCATAGGGCATGGTAAAATCCCAGGGCGCTGCATGCGCGCTTTTCATTCCATACTGGTAATATATCACGGTCAGAGCCCCAAAGTCCACCAGGGGAGCCAATATCCCTCCAATGAACAGCACTACCACTTCCAGTTTAGTACATACAGCTGCCAGCACGGCCATGGCCGCATAGCTGTCCACAAACAGGGTGACAATCACGGCAGATACCACCACAATGACCACATACATGAGAACCAGCCCCGCTGCCAGCCCAAAATTCATAACCAGCAGCAGGACTACTGCCCTGAGGCTGCGTCCCTTTAAAAGCTCCATGCTCCTTCTGAAACCGTCGCGAAACTGCTTCTGCTCAATCATACAGGCAAAAAACACCAGCATGGTAGGTATCCCTATGAGCACCAGGGCTGCGGCCAGCATCACCAGGCCCAGCCGTGCCGCCGGCGCATGCATGATTTCATACATAACAAAATTCAGGGGCTTTATCTTTGTGAGAATCCTGAGCAGCAGATAGCTGTTCATCATCACATAATCAGCCAGAGCCAGTGGGAGAAGCTTCCAGTTCCTCCCCTTACACGCATCCCATGCCTTGCCCAGCGCGCCTTTTAAAATGTACACGGAATCCACCCGCATGGAATAGGCCGCAGCCTGGTAGGCAGTGATAAGGCCCCCGATTTCCACCACCATAAGCACCATCCCCAGAGCCGCTGCCAGCAGGGCGCAGACAATGGTTGCCGGGCGCAGAAGAAAGGCCCCCATATTACTCATGGTCAGATAACTGTATCCTGCCATGCGCAACGAGAACCTTAAGAGCTGGTTTACCAGCCTGATATAGAATGTACCTGCAACCAGCCGGAATAATACTTCAAAAATCACCAGCTGGCGCAGGTTCAGTTTAATTACCTGGTCTGTCTCTTTTATCAATCGGTTCACTTAAGATTCTTCCGACCTTTCTTTCTGCTCCCTGGCAAATGCCGTGATAGCCTCGTTAAGTGAAAACATCTTGGCATCCAGTATATCCACCATATCGGCGCAGGCCTTTAGTTCCTTCAGCAGGTTCTCCGGGGCATTGCCCTCGAACTTATACGCAATCTTATGTTCCAGACTGGCCCAGAAATCCATGGCAACGGAACGGATTTGAATCTCCACCTTGGTCTCCACCGGTCCATCTGTGAGATAGACCGGCACAGTTACTACCATATGATAACTCTTGTATCCGTTGGGCTTGGGGTTTTTGATATAGTCCTTTACATGAAGGACGGTCACATCCCCCTGATCCGCTATCATGCCGGCTATCTGGTAGATATCCGACGTGAACGAACATATAATCCTGATACCCGCAATATCGCTGAGGCACTCCATCATATTCTCAATGGTTACCTCGTATCCGTCCTTCTTAAGCTTCATGACAATGCTTTCAGCTGATTTCAGTCTGGATTTGATATGCTCGATAGGGTTATAGTCATAACGGTTCGCAAACTCGTTGTTTAATATTTCAATCTTTGTATTGACCTTTTTTAGTGCTGAATCATAGAGAAACATCACTGAACGCCATTGGTCAACCTGGTCGTCCGCTTTGGGGATATTGGTCATTCCTATCCCTCCTTACCTTAAGCCTAGAGTTTAAGCCCTTTTAACAGGTCGCCTAACCCTGTGGATACCGAACCGGTTTCCTTGTAGTCAAATGTCTCATGCTCTTCTTTGTCTGCCTGCTGTTCTGCCAGAACCTTCATGCTCAGGCTCAGCTTGCCCTCCTGTGCTGAGAGAATCTTAACCTTTACGGTCTGTCCCTCGGTCAGGACTGCGCTGGGATGCTTGATTCTCTGGGTGCTGATCTGGGATATATGAAGCAGTCCGTCCACGCCGTCGTCCAGCTTAATGAACGCGCCGTAAGGTTTAATGCTGTCCACAGTGCCTTCCACCACATCACCGGCCTTGAACTGAGCCATGCGCTCCTTTTTCTGTGCTTCCTTTTTCTCCTTCTCCACCTCGCGTCCGGAAAGCACCAGTCTCTTCTTCTCCGGATCAACCGTGATGATGACGGCCTCCACATACTTGCCCTGCCAGTCTTCCAGTTTCTCCACATACTCTGTAGACAGCTGGGATGCCGGAATGAATGCACGCACTTCCTCCAGGGATGTGACCACGCCGCCCTTTACCGCCTCGGCAATCTTAACCTTGACAACGGTTCTGTCCTCCATCATCTGAGCGAACTGGGCCCATTTCGCCCCTGCACCGCTCTCCTCCTCGGTAATCTCGATGTGCCTCTGGTTCAGTGTCTTATAGGAAGCCTCCAGTTCAGCCGCGTAATCCTCCATGGTCTCCATGGGTGCAGCCTCCTTTACCTCTTCCGTCACTTCATTCTCCAGCTCTTTGTTCAGTTCTTCACTCATAATTACTCTCCTCGCCTTCTGTACATTTTACCAAAATATATTCCTTACCATTATAACAACAACCCACCTAATATTTCTATAGTTTTATGACGAAAATTATACCTTTTTTATTTTTTATCCTCTTTTTACGCCTTTTCACTGTCCTGAAAATATGATATGATGCATTCAGCGGCTAAAATGTCTCAATGTACGCTAGAAAGGACCTGCATTCCATGATAGATTTACTGGACCTGCACACACATACAACAGCCAGCGGCCATGCCTATAATTCCCTTTACGAGATGGTTCACTCGGCTTCGGTCAAAGGATTATCCCTGTTTGGATGCTCCGACCATGCCCCTGCCATGCCCGGCAGCTGCCATTCCTTCCATTTCATCAATTTCAAAGTCCTGCCAAGGGCCCTTTACGGCGTCAGGCTGATGATGGGCGTGGAACTGAATATTATGGATTATGACGGAACCGTGGACCTGGAACAGAGCGTCCTGGAACCCCTGGACTATGCCATAGCCAGCCTGCACCAGCCCTGTATCCACAGCGGCACGGCGCTTCAGAATACCAGCGCTTACCTGGGGGCGCTTAAAAATCCCCTGATTCATATTATCGGTCATCCGGATGACAGCCGTTTCCCCATAGACTATGACACACTGGTGGCTGCCGCCGGGGAACACCATAAACTTCTGGAGGTAAACAACAGCTCCTTAAACCCATTAAGCTTCCGCGTGGGAGCCAGGGATAATTATATAAAAATGCTGGAACTGTGCAGACACTACGGCACCAGCATTATCATAAACAGCGATGCCCACTGCGAAGCAGACGCAGGCAATCACGGCTTTGCCCACGCGCTTCTGGAGGAAGTGGACTTTCCGCAGGAGCTGATAGTCAACACGTCCCTTGACCGTCTGTGCGGCTTTCTTCCCAAAGCAGCCGCCATCCTGGCCCAGCAGGAAGATGAACGCTGCGGGCACCTGTACCGGTCAGGAACCATACAGGAGGAAACCGTACAGGAGGGAAACGCTTCGGGGGGAAATGAGTCATGATTAATTTCCTGAACCTGGAATATTTCCTGGTAGCCGCCGAGGAGCTTAACTTTACCCGTGCAGCCAGGAAGCTCTACATCTCCCAGCAGTCCCTGAGCAACCATATATCCAACCTGGAAAAGGAATTTGACGTAATTCTCTTCAACCGCACCTCCCCTCTGACCCTTACCTATGCGGGAAGGGCCCTAAAGACCAGGGCCAGGGAGCTTTTGGACCTGCGGGATGAGACCTACAAGGAAATCTCCGACATAAAGGATTTCTCCACAGGACAGCTTTCCATCGGAGTCTCCCATACCCGCGGCAGGGGCATCCTGCCGGAAATCCTGCCCACCTACCAGTCCCAGTTTCCGGGCATCGAGCTTCACCTGGCGGAGGGAAATTCCAGCCAGCTGGCCTCAGACCTGCTCCACGGAAACATCGACCTGATGATTGATCTGCTTCCCTTTACAGCGGAAAATGTGGAAACAGTTCCCATCTGTAATGAAGAGATTCTTATGGTGGTCCCGGATGAGACACTGGAAAAAGCATATCCCGGCCAGGTAGAGGAGATAAAGGAAAAGCTCCGCGCCGCCTCTGATATCCGCCTTCTGGAACACTGCCCCTTTGTACTGCTTAAAAAGGGGAATCGTGTGCGCACCATAGCGGATGAGATTTTCGAGGACGCCCAGATGAGTCCCTGCATCGTTCTGGAAACAGAAAATATTGAAACCGTGCTGGCTCTCAGCGGCAAGGGTATGGGAATCACCTTTTATCCCAGAATGTTCATGTCCCCGGACCCTGCCTCTCATTCCTACCGCAGCGCGGTCCTGGAGCAGAACCACCTGAATCTGTACGCCTTAAACTACACCCGGGCTCACGGCGTCCTGGGAATCGGCTACCACAAGGGGCGCTACATGTCCCGGGCCGCCCACGAATTCATCCGCATTGCAAAGGAACGGCTGGACTATGCCCCCTAAAAAAATAATGCTTTCTACCTGATATATGTATTAGATACCCTGCTTCCCTCATAAGATGGATGCAGGGTATTTTTCGGCCCTTGACAGTGTATCCATCTTCTGCTAAAATATAAACAGTAACTATTATTATTATCTTTATATAGAGAAGGAGATGCGATGAAAGCTCTAAAGTATAGCCGTCAGAGGGAATCCATCAAAGCCTGTCTGATGAATCGTCACGACCATCCTACGGCAGACGCCCTATACGCCAGCATCCGTGAAGAATTTCCCAATATCAGTCTGGGAACGGTTTACCGTAACCTGAATCTGCTGGCTGAGACCGGCGAGATACGAAAGCTGACCTGCGGGGACGGTGCTGTTCACTTTGATGGAGATACCCGTCAGCATTACCATTTTGTGTGCAGCGAGTGTAATCAGGTTTATGACATGGAATTAGGCGCCATGGAGGACCTGAATAAGGAAGCCCAGGAACATGCGCCGGGCATCATCGACAGCCACTACGTACTGTTCTACGGGCGGTGCAACAGCTGTTTACAAAAAAAAGTTGATAAAGCTATTGACAAACCAGCCTAAATGATTTATATTGATATCAGTAATAATTACTATTATTGATTATCAACAACTCGTCAGGATGCCCGGACATCCATTGTCCGGCTCCTGGCCATCATTATAAAAAGGAAAAGGAGAATATTGATTATGAAGAAATGGGTATGTACAGTTTGCGGTTATGTTTACGAGGGAGAGAATGCACCTGAGAAATGTCCACAGTGCGGTGTTCCGGCTTCCAAGTTCAAGGAGCAGGCTTCCGAAGGAATGACATGGGCATGCGAGCATGAGGTTGGCGTGGCTCAGGGTTCCCCTGAAGATATCATGATGGATTTAAGAGCTAATTTTGAAGGCGAGTGCTCCGAGGTCGGCATGTACCTGGCTATGTCAAGGGTTGCCCACAGAGAAGGTTATCCTGAGATTGGCATGTACTGGGCCAAGGCTGCTTTCGAGGAAGCTGAGCATGCTGCCAAGTTTGCTGAGCTGTTAGGCGAGGTTGTTACCTCCTCCACCAAGAAGAACCTGGAGATGAGAGTTGCCGCTGAGAACGGCGCTACCGCCGGCAAGTTCGACCTGGCTAAGAGAGCAAAGGCCCTGAACCTGGACGCAATCCATGACACCGTTCATGAGATGGCTAAGGATGAGGCCCGCCACGGCAAGGCATTTGAGGGTCTGCTGAAGAGATACTTTGGCTAAGACATAAATTGTGAGGCTACCGCATTCAGCGATAGCCTCTTTTTTTACCCGGTGTCTTTTAACCCAGTATCTGCGCCACAATATCCATCCATATTTCCACACCGTAAATCAGTGCTTCCTTGTTTAACTGCATATCTTTATGGTGAAGTCCCGGAGCAGCGTCCGCCCCCAGACCGATGTAACTGGATTTACATTTCAGCCTTTGTGTTATATAGTGGAAGTCCTCTCCCCCGGGATTGTAAAGCGTCCCTATGGAAGCCCCTTCCCCCAGGACATGAAGGATGGATCTTTCTGCCACCTTAACCATCTCCTCATCGTATTCCGCGGCCGGTACCCCATGCCTGGAGATAAGCTCATAGCTGGCTCCGTACGCCTTTGTAATATGTTCAAAAATCCTGTCCGCCTTTTTTATCATGCTCTCCATAACCGGATTTGTCTGGGACCTTATATCCAATGCAATAAAGACGTCATCCGGGATTGCATTGTAGGTATCCCCTCCCACCGTTATATTGGTTACTTTTATGGAATGGCCCACGTCCGGCTTTTCCTTGATAGCGTTTATGGCATTCACAACTGCCGCTGCCGCGTCCACCGCGTTAACCCCCAGCTGGGGCCTGGCTCCATGAGCCTGTACACCCTTTATTCTGCATGTCATCACACAGCTGGCACTGTGCCACATATCCGGGGTGGCCCTGCCGATGCAGGTATCATCCACCGGGCGTACATGCATACCGAACAAGTGGGTGATACCATCCAGCGCGCCTGCATCAATCATACTGAGGGCGCCGTTTAGCTTTTCCTCTGCGGGCTGGAAGATAAGTACCAGCTTTCCTGTTTTTACGATTTCCTGTTCCCAAATGGCCTTGGCCGCTGTCAGAAGCATGGAGGTGTGCGCATCATGGCCGCATGTGTGCCTCATTACCTTCTGTCCGTCAATCACGTATTCAAGCGCATCCATATCAGCCCGAAGTCCCAGCACAGGACCTTCAATTCCCGTGTCAATTACACCGGTCACACCGGTCTTTCCGCCTATATGGTCCGTCACATCATATCCGTACTCCCTCAGCTTTTCCGCCACAAATGCCGATGTCTTATATTCTTCCATTCCCTTTTCCGGAATATTGTGAAAAATATCATACATCTCCTCCACATATTGCTTTAATTCTGTCTTCATAACATACGTTCTCCTTATTCATTCTTATTATCAGGCTAGTCCGTCTACACGAACAACCGCATGACCAGCATTGCTAAAACTGAATTAATGAAGCATATTCCAAACATATGAGGATAATATTTATTGTCAATATTGGCTGTACCCAGTATTCTGCCCATGTACTGTAGCAATGCCCCCATAAGCATAATTGCCGGCATCAGGATTGTTATATCGGTTCCTGTAATCATTCCCCCTGCATAAAGGCTTGCAGCTACTCCCACACCGCCGCCAATAGACAGGAATGACCCGATTAAAACTGTTGCCGCTATACCCGGAAGGCCGAATACCGCCATTACAGGCTGGAATATGACCCCCAGAATATCTGAAAGCCCTGTCAGGTTCAATATCTGTATTAACACAAACGCGAACATGACATTAGGGGCCATAGAATTTGAGGATATCTGGAAACCGTTTCTGGCCCCCTCTACAAATGCATCTACGACTGTTTTCTTTACTTTTACACCCATCCTACTTTCCCTCCTTACAAATCCTATTTAAATACAGCCTCATGAGATTAGCTCCGAAAATCTTAAAAACAATGACAATAACCAAAGGAATGAGAATCGGCACGGTCATAAACACAAACAAAGCTGCGCATGATGAGAGATAATTGGTAAGCGTCCCCCCTCCCGAGAACTGAAATGCCGCAAAAATATTCTTTTCTTTTTCTGTCAGCTCATTTTCCTGAGCAAGGGTATTGAGCATGGAGGCCCCTGCATCTGCTGATTGGAGGCTGGCAATCAGTGTCAGGCCGCTGATGCCCGGAAGTCCCATGAGAGGCCGTAACAGAGGTGTGAGCAGCTTCTGCGCCGCTTTCAGGCCATCCAGATATTCAATCACCTTCACCATACCAAGGGCAAACATAACGGTTGGAAACAATGTCATTGCAAACATCCAGGAGTCCTTTGCACCTACGCCCCCGGTTCCCCTGAAATTTGCCGCAAGGCTTCCGGCGCCTTCCTCCAACGTTCCCAGCTTTCCAAAGTTTCCTGCAAGATTTGTAAAGTCCAAAGCCCTTAATGGTCCCTCAGCAGCAGTAAAAACCCCTGAAAAAAATAAGATTGCCAGAAATAGCACCAGATATCCATACCAGCGCACCTTCAAATCTCCTGCTCCATTTTGTTCTTTCTTTTCCATAAAATTACCCCTTTCACATTCTGAATTCAGGAACGGCTCTGTCTCCATCCCTGCATTAATAAATAAGCAATTTAGATGCCAACTGTCTCAATGCTGTTTTTCTTGTATTTCTGTCCTGTTTTAGTTGTGTCCTCCGCCCCTGCCTGGTGTTTGGCGTTAATATCGGGATGATTTACACCCGTTTTTTCGTTATTTTTCGTCCATATAATAGAAAACGGCAACCACTCTCCAGTGATTACCGTTTTTCTCATAGTTCTATTTCAAAAGCTTATATTCTTCTGTCATGGCAAGGAATTTTCTAAGTTTATATTCACTTATTTCATATCCCCGCTCTTTTAAAAGCTTTAACAGGATCCTCCTGCCCATCCGCCTTCCCTTAAGGACCATGAGAATCTCCCTTAAAATGGTTTCTTCTTCCCTGGTAAGCAGCCTTGCTATTTCCATAGGAATATCCCCTGTATTTAAATCCGGCTCCTTCCTGCGGCCAGTACTGTCTCCCATCTTTTCTTCCCAGCCTGTTTCTCCATCCTCAGAAGGCTGGGCCTTTGCCAGCTGGACCTTCAGCGTATCCGGCAATGCCTCCAACCCTATTTCATTCTCCCCCATATAATAAATGAACTCTACTGTATTCTGAAGTTCCCTTATATTACCGGGCCATGGATACCTTAAAAAGACATCGAAAAGCTCCTGCTTAACCTGCTTATGCTGCCTTTCCTCCTTATTCAGCGTATGTACCATATGCCTGATGAGCACAGCCGCATCCTTTTCCCGCTTCCTTAAAGGCGGTATCATGATGGGGAAAACATTCAGTCTGTAGTATAGGTCCAACCGGAACATTCCATTTCTCACTGATTCCGCCAAATCACAATTGGTCGCTGCAATCACCCACACATTTACGGGGATAATACCCTCTCCTCCGATTCTCCGAACCTCCTGTTCCTGCAGAACACGCAGCAATTTCATCTGGATATCCGGTGGAATCGTACCTATTTCATCCAAAAAAATGGTTCCGTTATGGGCGATTTCAAAAAGCCCTCTTTTTCCTCCCTTCTTTGCGCCTGTAAACGTTCCTTCTTCATAGCCGAAAAGCTCAGATTCAATTAACTCGGATGAAAGAGCCGCGCAGTTAATTGCAACAAAGGGCATTTTTCTTCTGCCTGAAATATTATGCATGGCCTGGGCAACCATTTCCTTTCCGGTTCCGCTTTCTCCCAGTATCAGGCACGTTTTTTCAAATCCGGCAATCCTTTTTGCCTTTTCCAGTGTTTCTTTTATGGCAGCGCTTTCCCCAATGATGTCGTTAAACGTATACTTGGCTTTATAAGTCTGCTGTCTTAAGGCGCCTCTTATTTTTGTCTCCAGATTTTCAATCTTTGTAACATCTTTAAAGATAGAAATAAACCTGGTTTCCTTTTCCCTGGAGTATACTTTTTTTCTGGTAACAAGAAGGCTTTTTCCGGCGGATTTTAAATCCAGAATCTCATTTTCAACCTCCCCTTGTTCCACAATAATCTTGTACAGTTCTTCATATACGGTATTTGATTTTATGTTATCCAGAAACTTGTAATCATGCTTCATGTTTAACATCTTAAAGAATGACCTGTTTATATAGACAATCTTGCCTTGAATCGTGGTAATGACCACACCGTCATCAATCTCTTTTAATGTAGCCTTAAACATATCCTCCAGGGCACATATCTTAGACAGGGGAACATCTGTGGTGCTGAGCTTTACCAGGTTCTTTGTCTTCTCCCTTATTCTGTCTTCGCATATACCTTCCTCTATCCCCAAGCTGAACGCCACTGCCCTGTAAGTCTCGTCTGTAATCCTTCTTTTACCCAGACTGATTTTAGGAATACCCTTTATATCCATTAATTCAGGCAGTTCCTGGGGGACAATTACAACATCTGCCTCAGGCAGTTCCGGAAGCTCTCTGTATATGGGCATGAATTTCACCTGGTTAATGCCGCACCGGGTCAAAAACATGGTCAGCTCAGACGTGAACAGCAGATTTGTGCTTATAACCAATGCCCTTGTACCTGGCGACAGCGCCTTAAGCCTGTCGTAGCTCTCAGATAGAATGGTACGGTTTCCATGAAACACTTCTATATCATGCTTCAGGAACGGGGATATACGTTCCAGCTCCACAGAGGTGACCGACAGCACCAAATCTCCCTCTATGCTCCGGGGCTTAATATACCGTTCCAGGGAATATGCCTCAATATCAATAATGTCCCCAAATACGTCCAGCAGGTCTGCATAATTGCTTTCCTTTACCAACTCGTCGTTGGTAATAAGAACTAACTTTTTTCTCATGCCCTTTCCCCCATTCCCCCAGTCCGGTTGCCCTTTATCTGTCCACTGGTTCTTTCTATGAATTTTACACTATTTTATACCAAATCCCTCTGTAAAACAATCCGTACGTTTTCATCATCCGGGCAATTGTCATAGAATCTTCATAATTAAAGCCTTGAACCCCTTATCCATCTGTGCTAGACTAAGCACGAAAATGCTAAAAAATACCTGCTGTGGGAGGTCCTATTATTGATACAGAATATTCTTAGTTATCTTGAAGAATCCGCAGAAGCTTATCCCCGGAAAACGGCTTTTGCAGATGAACATACAAGCCTTACCTACCGCGGGCTGTCAGACCTGTCTATGAGAATCGGCAGCGTTCTGGCACAGAAAACAGGCCCGCGCCGACCTGTACCCGTGCTGACAGAAAAAAATGTATTTACCCTGGGCGCCTTTATGGGCATTGTCCGGGCAGGTTGTTTTTATGTCTGCCTGGATGCAAACCAGCCGGCCGAACGTCTGAACCGGATACTGGACACCCTTAAGGCGGACCTTATGATTGCCGATAAGGAAAGCCTTGACCTGGCCGGCGGTATCTCCTTTTCAGGTGAGATACTGTTCCTGGAGGACTTAAAGTCTCTGCCGGATGACGCCCTGAACAGCAGTCTCCTTGCGTCCATCCGCAGGCAGGCCGCTGATACGGACCCCTTGTACGGAATCTTCACCTCCGGCTCCACCGGCGTGCCCAAGGGTGTGGTGGTGAGCCACCGCTCCGTCATTGACTTCATCCAGCATTTTACGGACCTGTTCCATATCACACAGGATGATGTCATCGGCAATCAGGCGCCCTTTGACTTTGATGTATCTGTAAAGGACATCTACTCCGCCCTTAAGACCGGAGCTACGCTGGAAATCATTCCCAAGAAACTGTTTTCCATCCCCACCGGCCTTCTGGACTACCTGTGCGACAGGAAAATCACCACGGCCATCTGGGCCGTCTCCGCCCTGTGCATCATTACCACCCTGAAAGGCTTTACCTACCGCGTTCCGTCCCATCTGAATAAGATTCTCTTCAGCGGAGAGGTCATGCCGGTAAAGCATCTGAATACCTGGCGCAGTTACCTGCCAGATGCTCTGTTTGTAAACCTGTACGGCCCCACGGAGATTACCTGCAACTGCACATACTATGTGGTGGACCGGGAATTTGAACCCGGAACCCCCATTCCCATCGGAGTACCCTTTCCCAACGAAACAGTATTCCTGCTGGATGAAAGTAACAGGCTGGTCACAGAACCCGGACAAAACGGCGAACTCTGTGTGGCAGGAACCGCTCTGGCTCTGGGCTACTACAGGGATCCAAAACGAACTGCCACGGCCTTTGTCCAGAACCCCTTAAATCCCTGTTATCCTGAGATTATATACAGGACCGGCGACCTGGCCTGCTACGGCAGGGACGGACTTCTGTATTTCAACGGGCGGAAGGATTTTCAGATTAAACACATGGGACACCGGATCGAGCTTGGCGAGATTGAGGCTGCCCTTGAAACCGTGGAGGGTGTGGACAGGGCGGTATGCCTGTTCCTGGAAGAAAAAAATAAGATTGCGGCCTTCTATGAGGGATCCGCTGTCAAAAGGGACATCGCCGTAGGCCTGGAACATCTCCTGCCGCGCTACATGTTCCCCGCTTTATACAGAAACCTGACGGAACTTCCACGTACAAAAAACGGCAAAGTGGACCGGCAGGCACTCAGGAGGCTTTATGGATAACCATATATTGCAGGAAGCTGCCCGGACATACAACACGCCTTGCTATATCTTTGATTTAGACGTGTTTATCTCACGCATCCGCCGCATGGAACAAATCCTTGGAAAACAGGTGAACATCTATTACGCCATGAAGGCCAACCCCTTCCTGACAGCTGCCGCTGCCCAGGCAGCCGGCGGCCTGGAGGTCTGTTCCCCGGGAGGGATTGAGGC
>OBZK01000989.1_pt1 | contig 12435 bp, 14 predicted proteins | sample 1495511 | NCBI WGS metagenome assembly OBZK01 (sample SAMEA2580233, study PRJEB22360) | human gut metagenome | biome: human gut; feature: human-associated habitat; material: faeces | place: Denmark | collected 2008/2010
CGGACAGAATATCATTGACAATATAGCTGCTGCAGTCAATGATAACATAGGGGGTCAGTTCCCGCAGACAGTCAATCAGTTCTGTGGCCTGGCTGGCACTATGGGGCGGATAGGTATACTCATTCTCCCCTTTCTGCATGCCCAGTATCATGAGATAGTCCTGATGTTTGTGCACCACGCAGTTCTGACGCACCAGGTTCTGCGTCACATGAGTCGCGGCCAGAACACTTCCCAGTGAATGTTCGAACTCCAGATCCCCCGGCGGACAGATGCAGGGCAGCATGGGAGCGGTCATGTCACATAACAGGAGAGACACATTCCTCTTACGGTCCGCCAGGTATTTTGCCAGTTTCACGGCCACCGTTGTCTTTCCGCTTCCAGGACTGCCCCACACTGCCAGTACGCCTCCCCTGTCCTGGTATTCCTGACAGTTCCCCTTTTCTTCTCTGGAAAAAATGCTGTGCTTCTTGATATTAAGCATTTTGTTCCTCCATTTCTTCTGTTTCTACGTTTTCTTCCCCTTCTGTATCTTTTCTGTCCTGTGTTTCTGTTCCTCCTTCCCCTCCTTCTGTGGCTTCCTCCGGAGGATATAAACGTTCCAGTAACTGCTCCTGCGCTACAATGAATTGCCCGGCTGTCTCAGCCTTCCCCCGGTATACAAGGGCCGCATGCAGATTTCCCTCTGTCTCAAGCTCTGCCAGGACCTTACACTGAATGGGGGTAGCCAGTAATGTCAGAGTCGCCGGAAGGGATTTCTCCTTCTCCTTGTCTCCGCCCGCTGTATTGGCGTCCACACCGGTGCTGGCGGTCACTGCGATGACCTGGACATACTGCAGCTCCTGTGGTATAACGGTTTCTCCCATCTTTCGGTAATCCGGTGCAAGGATGGACACGATATCACCGCTTCGCAGCTTGCCGGATACCCCCGCAGCAAAGGATTTGACGGTCACGGATATGGCCTGTTTCGTTCCATCCAGCTGATACAGGTAGGTATCTGCACCTGGGGGCTGGACCGAAATCTTGGAATAAAGAACATAGTCGCCTGGCAGAAGATCGGCTGTGGCATAGGCCCCTACGACACTTCCTAAATCCTTCATTACATTTTCGGGAAGGTTATATCCACCTACCTCCACCATCTGAACCTTATCTTTTGTGATCTCATCCCCAGCCTTGATGGCTTTCTGGACACGCACGATATCCGTTTTTTCCGAAATTGCCTGATTAAATAAAGGGGTGGCCAGGAAGCAGATGGCCAGCGATAATACAATACAGAGAATGCCAAGGACAGTCCTGTTCTTAAGCAGTTTCATACGTTTCCTCCCAATTCCCCCACCCGGGATATTTGTCTTACATAATGCTTCTTTCTGTTCCCTCTCCTGATACTTTCCAATACCAGGATTGGTATTGAAACTGACAACCAGGTCTTTTTACATATCTTCAAATTCATTTCTTCATTCTCCTTCTGATCATTCCTGTTTCCGTGCATGGGAGGATACCTTGCTGATTAGGTATAGCACCAGTATGATAATGATGAACAGCAAGACGGCTGCCAGAACGGCCTTGCCTTGATCCGCCTCTTTGTTCCCACCTTCCTTTCCTGGCTCACTTGCACTGGCTGTCCCTTTCTTTATGGCTTCTGCTTCTTTGCCTGTCACATTATTGGCAGACGCAACAGGGATATCACACTCCGATTTGACCTGGGTCTGCCTTACATCCTCTTTTGCAACCGGTCCCCATAACACAGGCGTTCCGGGTTCAATCAGGGGTTCCATGGTCGGTTCCTGCTGAACAGTCAGGGCGGTCCAGTCCTGAAACGGATAGTATGGTCTATATGCCCGCTTTCCTGTTGCATGGCGGCCGCCTGTTCCCCCTCCCGAATGACGTGGTATATACTTCTCGTCATCCTCCGTTCCAGGAATGCGATCCGGTCCATTGGTCCAGAGCTCATCATCCTTTGTTCCGAAGATTCCGTCCTGGCCCGGACGGATATTAGTCCCTTCCTGCTCTCTACGGTTATCATAGCAGTCGTCTTCCGTGCCATATATTCCATCGGGACCAGGTATCAGGATTAGGTCATCCTCATTTCCTGGTATTCTATCCGGACCATTAAACCATATCTCATCGTCCTCCGTCCAGAATTCACCATCCGCTCCAGGACGCACATTGGTGGATGGATAGGAATTCTGGTTATCATACCAGTCATCTCTGGTCCCATAAACCCCATCCAGTCCGGGATGAATTCGCACGTCATCCCCTGTTCCAGGAGTACAGTCCGGTCCATTAGACCAGATTTCATCCTCTTCGGTTCCGAAAATCCCGTCATTCCCCGGCCTGCGGTTGGTAGATGGATAGCTTTCACTATGAGCGACCCAGTCATCTGCGGTACCGGGGATTCCATCCCATCCATTGGAGACAGTAATATCATCCTGGGTTCCAAAGATGCAATCCGGTCCGGGCCGTGTATTCCACCCATTACCGTCATCCCGGTAATCATCCTCAGTGCCGAAGGTCCGGTCTGGTCCCGGGAAATACTTACGCCCCTCATTATCCAAATAGAAATCATCTTCCGTCCCGTACTGACCATCCACTCCTTCGTATATTTTCCGGTCATCACGGGTACCTGCCACCCCATCCGGGCCATTCAGATACAGGTTATCATCCTCCGTCCCGATGGCTTCATCCTTACCTGGCCGTCTATTCGTCCCATCTCCCAGGTCCCGGAATACCAGGGTGAAATAAGCGTATGCGTCCATGTCCCGATCTACCGTATACTCATATGCGGATACAATCTTCTGTCCCGGTTCAGGAAGTGCCTCCCCATACATAATTCCTTCCTCTTTCTCTTCCCCATAAGGTTGGGCATACCATCCCAGAAAAGCATAATCCTCCAGGACAGGGACCGGGAGGATTCCGATAGTTTTATCATATATGACTGCTTTTCCATCTATATCGCAATGGGCGTCCCTGGTATGAAACGTAATTCGGTACTTATTGGCGGACCAATGAGCGTGATAGGTCGTATCCTCATGTGGTACGTCAGTTTCTTCCGTAATCCGGGTCCCTCCAGCCGGTTCCGTATAAAAACCTAGCAAGGTATATCCCTTCCGGATAAATTCCGGAAGCGTCCCGAGCTTCCCTGTATATAGGAGCCCCTTCTGTACATTCTGTCCCCCATCCATCCCATCCGCAAATGTTATGATATATGTGTTTGGAAGCCACTGGGCATACAGAGTGACCGTACCCCCATAGATTTTCGTCAGATTGAGTACGGACTGGCCATCCCCATAAGCAGTGCCGCCGCCATCCGGTTGGCTGTTCCATCCCTGGAATGTATGGTAATCCCTGGTGTACTGGTTAACCGGTAACACAACCGGCGTCTGATAAACAGACGGCTGACTGTTCATGTTCCCGGAACCTCCGTTGGCATCAAATACGATCGTATACGGATTGTATTTCACATCTGTCCTGGCAGCACACCCCGGGCGGGTACACCGTTTAAAGTAGGTACCATCATTGGCACCCATGTAATAACCGTCGCTGAATGCATGTCCCAGGACACTGGTGGATTGGGTCTGGACCGAGCCACAGTCCCGGCAGGTCCGTCTCTGAGTTCCCTGTACCGTACAGGATGGCTCGGATGCGGTGGTCCATGGTCCATAATCATGTGCCACATTGAGATGCATGGTCCAGTGCGCCGGTCCGTAATATACCCGGTCCCCCTCATTGTTCACTGTGTTCCACCCATCGGCATGAGCATCCCAGTTTCCCGCCATATCACAAGTAACACGCATAAGCCAGGCATATTTGTATCTGGAATAGTACGAATCAGATGGATGGTACAGTTTTGCAAAGTCACTGAATCTGCGGCCTTTATTATCGTTGATATAACTTAAATGAAAATAGGAATGTTTGCTCGCCCCCATTGGCCTCAGGATGAGGAGCTGCCCTGTCTTTAAGTTGACTGTTACCTCACTCCGGTTCAGGGAACCATTGCTGCCGGAACCGACCTGAATCTGCACGTCCGCACACCCATTTGGGCCATACGTCTTATACAGACTGCTGGTAACTGCTGCGGCCGGAAGGGATGGCAGGTAATTGGCTGACTGCGCCGGATATACCTTTGGGATGCGGACCGCATTTTGATTGGCATCCGGATCCCAATCCCCCTGATAATACTCCGCCCCATAAGCAGCCCGAAGCAGACTACGTGGGCTTGCATACGATCCCTGGACTTCTTTTAGTTCCCCTGCTTCTGAATCACTTTCTCCTGTTTTCGTATCCTCCATGTGTACTGCCTCTGATGGGGTTGCTTCCCATACCGTTACATCGGAACAAGATGTACCGTTTCCTTCCACGTTGGCATCCACTGCTTCTTCATCCGTATACATTCCCTCCTTCTCTTGGGCCGGCATGGCAATTACTACGTCCCACTGTCCTGATGGTCCCGCATCCCCGGAAGGGGACTGGTCTGAAGCATATGCCACCTGATGGGATAACATAGCCATGCTTAGTAAGATGCATAACTTCTTTTTATTCATATCTGACCTCCGCCCATTCATTATAGTAGCCGTGTCCTATCCTCCTGCACACAACACAGCCAGACAGCCCATTGTTAGGAATGGGACCATGGGGTATGACGTAGGGGGACGGATGGCCTTCCATAAACACCATAAAAGATAGCCCATATGAAACACAAGCAGGGACGCGGTCCCTAATATTGCCGCCCTCAGTCCGCCATACATTCCCAGGTGCATACCGCATGCTGCCATAAACTTGATGTCCCCGCCACCGATTCCTCCCCAGCACCCTGCTGCAAGAAGAAAAGGGATGGCGCACAGAACCCCTGCCAGTGTTCCGCTCCGCAGCCCCAACAGGGAACAGGCTGCAATACAAAGATTCAGCCAGTCCGGTACCATCCGGTGACGAAAATCGATATAGGAAGCCCCCAGCATGAGACCAATCCACAAGGTCAGTTCAAGGTGCCTGTACATCCTTTTCCTCTCACATGGACAGGCCTGTCGGGGCCATCTGCGGGACAGGTGATTCTGCCATCTGTGTCATCTTGCCCTGCTGTATCGTGAGCGCCTCCTTATAAGCAGACGTCAGGGCTTCCGTCATCTGTGTCCGGAATTCTGCTGTAATTGGAAAACAGATATCCCTAAACTCCCCGTTTCCGGTACGATAGGATGGCATGGACAGGAACATGCCTTTCTCACCGTTCATCAGGCGTACATTCCGTATGGCCAGACACTGATTCAGATTGATGGACGCTGTGGCAAGAATGTTCCCTTCCATGCTGATGGAATTAATCTTTACATCAATATTCATCTTATTACCTGCCTGTCCCTCTGGTTGTGTTTTGGATTGTGCTTGTTGTGCCTTCATTTCTTAATACGCCTCCCTTTCTTAACCTGAATAATTGAACATTTCCATGACCCTCTGGGGCAGGGTTGTCAATACGGTATCTGCAAACAGCTTATAGAGCCCTGCTAACAGAAGGGCGTCAATGACAACCGCCATTAAAATCCTGATGGCTTTTCTGAACCTTGGATATACACGATTCAGAAAATCTCCGGTTAGGTAGTGCCAATAATTTGGTTGGTAAAGTGCTCTGTTCAATTCAATTACTTCTCGCTTTCTTTAATTTTTTGTATATAAAAACACGATTGAATTTTTAGGTTCAACCGTGTCTTTACTCGCTCACAATTATTCCGAAAGCATATCTTTATACTTTTGATACAATTCTTTTGCACGAAGCAAAATAGCCTCTTCGTCATCTATAAAGTCATCACTTATTTTTTCTTCAATTGCAAATAGCTTGTGTGGATTATATAAGTCCGAGGAAAAACCTCTCAAGCTATCTATGTAATGGCTTTTATGACTTTTCTCCATTTTAAATGATGCTAGACCTGGATTAATAAACAAATTATTTATCATATCTGCCTCATAATAATACATAAGCTGTTTTTCTTCAATATTAACAACTGGACTTTTTGCAATCCAATTTCCATGTATTTTTTGGTTGTCTGTATATGAAGAACCTTGAATAATAATTCCTTCTAAACTCTGCTCAAATCGTTCACATATATATCTTATTTTTCCACTATTACCTACAAAAAATCCTACCCATGTACCCTCTAAATAATAATTTCCAAGGATTTTTTTCTTTATCACTTTATTATTATTAAAAGCTTTTCTCAATAGTGTAGCTACACTACGATAAAACCCTAATGAAATTAATCCAGATAATATTGTAATTATAAAAAAAGGTATTGTATTAATCTCCATGAGTTTACTAATTCCTAACCAAAGCAAGTACATAAATATGGTTGTACAAGCAATAATCACAGCATTAAAATTTTCTAATGGTGTCATTGTTCCTCCCGATTTAAAGCAAAGTCCATTTTGCTATTACACTATTAATAATGTCATCCTGATCTGTTTCGTTTTTTTGCCAACCTTTTACGAAGCTTATATCTTTTGAATCTGGTAACTGTTCTTCTCGCAATTCTTTTATTTTTAATCTACTAGGCATTGCAACAGCTTCACCAACAATTATTGCTTCTCTTCTTGATAATGAAGAACTCTGGTTTGCACAATCAAATAATATTTGAACTTCTTCCAATATTCCTTTGATTTTATCGTCCATAACTCATTTCTCCCTATCAGCTTATCTTTTTCAGTATTTCCGCCACCAATCGCTGCACCATACAAGCCGGCCACATCTCCGATGGCAGCTTCTTCCCATCTTCCACACACTTCTTCAAACTTCTTTCCGCCAATACAACCGCCTGTTCAAAATCACCATACTGTATCAGCTTGCGATAAACGTCCCTGTCGTTCTTATAATACTTCTGCCCGATAACCTTCTCAAACTTGTCCGCAAACCGATCACAACAAGTATAAGACTCCCTGATTGCAGGCATCTCCCCGAAATACGCATACATCCATATCTCAAAGCAGGGATTTGACCATCCTGCATGCACCCCGTTTTTCTCCGCCGTCCATATAATCTCATCAAATCCTTTCACCTGATCCCGGTCAAATACAATCCATGGAATCCGGTATTGTGATTCCTTTCCGACAAGTTCCAAAGCTCTTTTTACCAGTTCTACCGTTTTGGCCTTCTCAACCTTAATAATCAACCGATCTTTCAGCTCTGCCGGTATGCTGTCACGAAGTCCCTCAAAATAATTTTTCTCCGTTTCCTCGGTGTCTGTCACAATCAAGTAATATCCCAGTTCTGGTACTCTCTGCCCCATCCGCTGATTCCGGTCTTTCCTCTTGCCGGCCCTGCGGTCACTGGGCTTTCCCCCACTCTTATTCGCCATCCGTGCTCCTCCCCTTTAACATTTCCATAGGCCGGAGCGCAGGGATAGCGCCATAGCTGCCCGTCAGATAATTCTTTGCCAGCGCTTCATCACGGCGTACCTTGTTTCCGTCTTCATCCTTGAAATCAGCAAGGGAATACAAATCGGAAACTCCATCCTGATTCTTGTCCACCAGCCATATTTCATCCCGACGCAACAGCTCGTTGGATAACTGCCAGATGTCATGTGTGGTAAAAATCATCTGTGCATGATTGGTATTAATTTCCGGAGACAAAAAAGTCAATATGATGTTTCTAACCAATAACGGATGAAGTCTTGCATTCAGTTCATCTACAAACAAGGTTCCGCCGTTATCAAGCACCTCTTTCAAAGAGGGGTATAAGGCAAACATTTTCAATGTTCCACTGGATTCGCTTTTCAAAGGTATAGATTCAAATTCATCGCAATCCACCATCTTATGCAGTGCGTCAATCTTGTAACTGAGATCGGACTCTTTTTCAATTTCCCGCTGGACTTCCTCCACTTTAAAATCACAAATGGCATTATCAAAAGATGCAAAATAATTCACCACATTGCTCTGTATTTTCCTACTGGTGGTAAAATCTTTCGGCAACACCTGTGAACGGAAAAAGTTCTCTGCGGGATTTCCGAAGTCCACAACCTCGTTATTCAGAAACCAGTCCCTTACCTTTTTCAGTTTCGATATCTTCAGCTTTGCCCCTAGAGATACAATCAAAGTCTCCTTTTCCAATGCGACCTTTATATTTTGGGTACTGCTCTTTGGCAGCCCGTTTACTTCCAGCTCTTCACCTTTTTTCCGATAGAAAATAGTTTTATACCGGTTTCTCGCTGTCTTGGCCTTGGAATAAAACCATTCTTCCACCACTTCATCGTTCTGCAACGCAAAACCATACTGATAAATTTTCCCCGTGTTCTCCGAATTATCAACAAAAAACACTTCAAAAGTTGATTCCATACCTCTGCTCTTACTGTCAAACAAAAAAGGGCTTACCCTAATGTAATCCGAATCTGTTTTTTGCCTGCTGTCGCTTTCACCGCCAAATTTAAAGGATTCCTCCACATAATAGCTCATGAATTTAAAAGCATCGTAAATGTTAGACTTTCCACTGGCATTTGCACCATAGATAGCCGCAACCTTCAACAGCTTATCATTTGCCAACTCCACCACATGATCTTCATGCTCTGTTATCTTTGTAGCTGACAAATCCAGGGATACCTCATCCCTGAAGGATTTAAAATTTTTAAAGTTAAACTGTATCAGCATGGCACTCTCCTTCATTTCACACTCTTTTACGCTCTTAATCCTATTATATGCCATTTTGTAAATAAATCAACGTTTATTTTCGTTTTTTCTGTATTTAACCGTATATATATTTGTCTATAATATAAAAACAGCTTTTTTCTTGTTTATAGGGTGAGGCTAGTCTTTCATCATATAACAGCAAAACTTATCTCCAACTTTGGTTTCAAATAAAAACATTTTTCCATGATTTATCCTTCCTGCGCCTCTGCTGTCTGCAAGAATATTGCTTGTCCTTACATACAGCTTCTTTGCCCTTATTTTTATAAAATTCATCAAAGGCATTAGTCAAATTATAATGCCTTTGATGACACAATATATTATAATTTTCAACTCCAAGCTAATTAAAATCTTTTCTTAGCCGGAATAATTAAACATCTCTGTAACACGCTGGGTCAATGTTGGCAGTACCGTATCAGCGAATAACTTATACAGCCCTGCCAGCAGGAGGGCACCAATGACAACAGCCATCAATATTTTGATAGCGGTATCTACGAATCCTTCCCCGCGTTTATCTGCCATTATCTGAACTAATTTTGTTCTTATCTGAATCATCTTAAAGTTAATCCTTCTTTTCATAACGCAGCCTCTCTTTCTATCATTTTATTGGATGGAGGAAATCAATGTCACTACCTCGGCCATGTTGCGTCGAGATGAGCCGAATGCTTGACGTCATAACAGAACAGACCCCCTGGGACGGTACCCCGGTCGGGCCGCATATTCGTAAACAGGACAGGCTTGTCATCGTGCTAGGACAACAGGCAGTCCTCCTTAGTTGCATTGAAAACCGCCATTGCATTTTTCCTTCCCCTGCCTTTACTGCATGATCATGCCGTTTTGCTGCTCTGTCTGGTTTTTCAGTTCCGCCTCCGTCAGGATTACAAAATCCCCACCGGAATGCCAGAAGCTGACGTGCAGCTCTTCCTGATCAATTTTGATCTCCTGTTGCTCAAACCCCTCCCCCCAACCATCACTGCATTGTCCCGACCATGCTTCGGTCAGTTCCCGCAGTTCACCCTCGGACAATTCGCCGCGCGTCTGTACCTCCAGCACACCCCACAGCCTGCCGTCCCATGCTTCCACGGTAGGATTCATGCTGTAGACCTTGCGGGCAAGAAGCTCGTTTTTCAGATAGACCGCAAGGCCACGGTCGCCCTCGGAATCAATGCGTCTGTCCGCAATAGCCCGCAGGATTTCTTCCCGGTAACCACACACCTCATGAGCGCTCATTTCTTCCGGCTCCCAATTCAAATCGCCGTATTCATCACGGGTGAATACCTGCGTATACAGAGGGCTGAACAGTCGGAGCATGGTCAGTTCCTCCGGGAGTTGCCGGATAGGGTGGTCATACCGCTCCACAATGCCAAAGCTGGTGAGCACCACGCCATTTTCTTTCATCATGGCTTTACCTAACGCATCAAAATTCACAAATTCTGCGGTAATTCCATCCACGCAGCAAATGTCCCCCTCATCCATAAGATATTTTGCATAATCCTCCGGGGTTTTGATGTCCTCCGGCAGAAGATGGTACTGACACAGTGCATCCGCAATTTCTGGAAGTTCAAACATACTGCCAGGTACCTCCGCCTCCATCACAGCCATGAACAGCCGGTACTGTTCCTCCAAAACACCCACATAGGCAGCGCCCAGATTCAGACATTCTAAGCCATCGTAATTGGGCAGACGCTCCAATAAGCCAGGGATGGAGCTGGTACAGGAGGCGTAGCAGTCCTCCAAATCCTTTACGCCGAGTTCGGCAAGTACCGCTTCAATGCATTCCTCCGTGGCCGGGAACGTGAGGGTGACACGATTGGGCTTACCCTTGTGACTCAGCCGTACGGTGATAATACCGTTGGGATTACAGTATGGTTCTGGGAGCTTCTCTCCGTCGTAAACTATTTCCAGTGGTTCGTCTTTCCTAAAGACAAAGCCGGAATCGGTGAACACGCCGGGGTGATCCGCCAGATACCTGTTTGCCACCTGATCATAGGCAATATAGTCCGCAATGCTGCCCGGTACATCGATCCCGCGTTCTTTCAACAGATGCCGTCCCATTGCGTCCGCATCCTTTACGCCGGGGAGCCGTTCAAACTTGTGCAGGTTGCAGGAGAGGTTGACTATATCCCGTAGGCTTTTGGAGGGCTCCAGTTCGAGAATGCCAGTCAGTATATTTCGCTCCCTATCGCACAACCCACCGATCCTGCGAGAGAGAAATCCCAACTCGTTCAGTTCCTGCTCGTCGATTTCCATGCCCGGCAGGATACGATCCAGACTTTCGATGGATGTGTCGGCGGAAATAATGGCGGTCGTGATGTCCCGCGAGCAAATGGCCTCCAGCGCGGACAGCGTTTCCTCGCTTTCATCAAACGAGCCGGGAAGCTTCAGCGCGGCTTCCTGCCCGTTGTCGCCTCTCATGATGGTAATGTTTAGCATTCGGTATCCTCCTTAAAATTAGAAATAAACGCGGTTCTATAACGGCGGGTGTGCGGCAATAAGATAGAGGGCTGAGAGACCACCCCTGCGGAGCACATTTGAACTATGACGTTTCACATCACATCCCCATCTCCGGTTCATCCCCTTCCTCCCATTCCATATCCCTATCTTCCTCTATCGGTTCCCGGTCCATCTCATGCTCCGGATTCATCTGCAGTTCATACGCACAAAGGACAGACTGGTCAAACTTCTCCCGTATCTCACGGCTTTCAAAAAACATGCATCCTTATACCCGGCATGGAAAGGCATCTTGGTCCTTGGCATCACAACTTCAATCCCATAATCATTTTCCTTCACCTTCACATTCCGTATGGTACAAATATCTCAAATCCGCACTTCAGCTGTAGCAAGGATACCGATTTCCGGCTGGAGGTTTGTGATAATGGACTGGAAAAACAGAATGGTATTTCGTTCCATGGTTTCCTGCATTTCCTCATTTTCCACCCTGTCTTCATGTCCTACGCTTCCTTCATTTCCTGAATAGGTTGTCTCTGGCTTACGTCCTCTCCTTTCATATGGTCGGTTCCCTGGATATCCAGGGATTGTCCCTGAATAAACCCAATCTTCTGGAATCCGTAATGATCAACATAGTAAAACTCGCTTCCCTGCCTGTCATATAGTTCAAGGACATCCGAAATAGAAATAGGATGCCCTGTAGTCCGTTGCGGGAACTCTCTCTCAAACTTGGTATAGATTGCTTCCAGGTCATCTGTCTCAATCTGGCAGTCATATACCACCTCGTACCGGCTGGAGTCCGGCATTCCATGACGTGATACCTGGTCCTCGAAATCAAGAAAACGCTCCTCTGGCGGCACTTCCGGCCTCAGTTGGTGGAGCCTGCAGTTCCTGAATGGCTTCACCTCCCCGGTCAGATCCACCTTCCCATGTACGAGACGGTCATACACGCCATCCTGCCAGCATGGTTCCAGCCCCTTCTTCTCCTGCAGGAACCGGATCAGGTATCCGTTCTTAAACATCGGATCAAGGACAGCCTTTCCATCTTCCACATATCCGGCCATGTTGCCATAATACAGGATGAGGTTGTTCTTAACCGCAATACCTGCCATCCCCTCTCTCCTTCCCGTATCTTCGTTTCTTTAGAAGACAGTCCAGCTTCTCCCCCAGACCATCCTCCGCGCAGAACTGGATGTTCCCTCCTCTCATGATAAGGACAGGAGCTGCATGGGAATCCAGGAACACAATCAGTTCGGGCAGTGTCTCCTGCGCCATGAGGGCCTCCAGCTGTTCCTCATCGAATGGCATCCTTAGCTTTACCATCCCATCCCGGCC
>OBZK01000997.1_pt1 | contig 12275 bp, 15 predicted proteins | sample 1495511 | NCBI WGS metagenome assembly OBZK01 (sample SAMEA2580233, study PRJEB22360) | human gut metagenome | biome: human gut; feature: human-associated habitat; material: faeces | place: Denmark | collected 2008/2010
AAAAAAATTTGATTATATGATATATAGAATATATTGGAGGTGACGAATTATGAATATATTAAAAAAATGGTTTAACTTAAAGAAAGAAAAAAAGGAAAAAGAATACTATTTAAAAAATTCTAACGATATGGATAACTTCAAAGCAGAGTATGAAAAAATTTTTAATTATTATAATTCAATGGAAAATACCATAAATGTTGAATTGGAACAATTAAGACTTGATATATTAATTAAAAAGCAGTCTAATCCTATATTCAGTATAGCTTCTACTTTTTTTGCTGCTATTTTATCATGCTTTTTTACTTTGGCACTTACTTCGTTTTCAGATTACTTTGAGAATATTTTAAAATTGTCTTTGAATTTGAAGCCAACAGTTATAAATGTAATACTTATAATACTTTGTCTTATTCCAGTTCTAATTAGTATATATTTTATAATTAAATTTATTATAGACATTAGTAATATGGGACTAGATATGGAGAAAAAAATCGAATTCTCACTTATTGCTCAACAAGTTCTTAATGATATGAAAATGGAACAATCAAAAAAAGAAAATGGTAACTATTTTTAGTTACCATTTCATTGAACAAACACCCCCTTCTTATTTATCTATAAAATCTAATGCTTTATAAAGTGTATCAAATCTATCATTACCTTTTATCATTGTGTATTTTTCTTTAGTAATAGAACTTATCTTATTGCATGCCCCTCCCCCTACGACATAAAGATTTTGCGTCTGACCAGGTACATAATCTTTTATATCACATACTCTACATTCTTCTTTCTTATAATTCCAACCAATAACCTCAGCTGATATTCTGTCAACCTCTCCATCATAGACTATTGTGTATTTTATCATACTATTCACACCCCCATCATTTTTTATCTTATCTTTAAAATCTACCCATAATTTTGGATTATCAAGCATCTTACGAGGACAATATTTTCTCTTAGCATCATAATGTCTAATTACTTTATCTGCACTAATATTTAAATCTTTCATGAGTTTTCTAGTTAAGTCTATTGCATTTTGTCTTGCTTTTGTGTAATTACCATCACGATTTACACATATTTCTATATTAATACTATTGTAATTTGTAACTCCTGCAACTAATGCAGTTCCATAGCTTTTACCAACTGCCCACGCTCCATCCTTGTGGTCTAGTGTTTGATATATTACTTTATCATCTACATAGTAATGGACACTTGCTTCTAAATTACCATTATTAAGTGCTTGCGCATGTCTCTTAGCATCTGCTCCCTTGTCCTCATTATCAGTCTCATGAATCACTATGAATTTAGGACTATTCTTGTTTGGATAACACTTTTTCTTTGTTAACATCTTTATTATATCTACCATTATTTGTTTTCCTCCTTCAACTGTTTATAAGTTTGATTTATACCTATTGCAACTCCCCAACAAATTACACCTTGTAGTACTGCGTTAGGACTAAATCCTAGCATCCAAATAGAAAATCCGATTCCCAACACAAGTAATATAATTGGAATGTATTTATTGTCTAATTGTTTATATTTTTTACAACCTTTACCTATAATAGAGAGAGCAGCTACTAAAATTAGCAACTGCTCTGGTATAAAACTTATTAAATTATCCATCTTTTATCCTCCTAATTAATTAAAATATTCCTTTTTGTATTGCAAATATAAAGAACCCTACAAGTGTTGTAATCATTGTACCAATCAGCCACTTGAGCATACTTGTAAGTGAGTTTAGATTTTCACACAATGCTTTTAACTCTGTTTTAGACTCTATATTTGCTATCTTTAATTCGTCTATTTCATCACTATGTCTGTTTATTCTTATTTCATTTCGTTTTATTTTTTCTTTTATAACTTCTTCATTCATGAAAACCTCCTAATTAATTGAAATAAAAAAAGAACCTTCTATATTGTTGGTTCTGTTCCTTCTACTACTCCACTTTCTTTAATTATATAATCCTCTACGGCTTTTCTGTATTCTGTGTTAGTTACGTCATCTAACTCAAAAGGTCTGTTTTTTAAAGGGTTCAATCCTTTGTTTAATATTCTCTCTGCCAATATCCTTACTACAACATTATTTATATTCATTATAAAATTCCTCCTACTTTCTCATTTTCATTTAATAAAATTTGATTTTCTAACTCTTGTACACTAGCATCTGAACTATCAAAAGACTGCTTTATCTTTTCTGATAACTCAACTAGTGTGTTATTCAAATTTGATTCTATATTCTTTAATGCTAAAGTATTTATAATACTTGTTTTACCAGTTTTAAATGAATCTTTAATTTCCCTCCATTTGTTTGTAACTTCTTCGCTAGATGAGCCAGTTGGAAGCGGTGCAATTCCTTTACTAACTGTAAAAATTCTCTCTGCTGTAGCATTAGAACTGTCTGTAACAACTATTTTAATCGTGTGTAGTGCATTATCTTCTAATGTATAGTTAATTGTTTTTTCTATTGTTAACTTTGATGTTATAGTTTCTTTTAATTTCTCATCAATAAACCACTCTATTTTAGTTAATAATGTGGGGTCTGTGTGGTCTGCTTTAAATGTTGCTGTAGTTGAGTTATAAGATGATACTGTTAAAAACGGTAATGCTTGAAGTAATGTTATTTTAGCATAACCATCTGCTTTAGTAGTATTACCTCCAGTAGTCATGACTACATTATCAAGATAATACTTAGATGTTGGTATATATCCAGGTGGCTTATAACTATCTTTAGTTAGTGCGTAACCACTTCCGCCCGCAGCATTATAATTAAGACCGCCCGCACCGCCAAACCACCCACCTCCTCCACCTTGCCCTGTTCCTGTAGAACTTGCTCTACCAAACGAACCATTATACTTATCTTCAAGTCCTATTCCTCCTTGGTACTGTGTACCTCCAGTGACAAAAGCATTAGAACCATCAAATCCTTTTGAACCTTCCATGCCACCACCATTTCCTACGCCGTAGTCACTACTGCTAATTGCACCTGCACCACCTGCAACAAGTATACGTGATAGTAATCCTTGTTCATTACTCCAACTTCCTCTAATAAGTCTTATATCAGTAGCACCTCCACCACATAATATAAACTTAGGGTCTGCACCTGCATTAGTACCTCTTCCCCCTCCATTAAATCCAGTCCAGTTATTAATACTATTTTCAAACTTTTGGCATCCAGTTTCTCCAGCGTAAACATATAATATAGTTTCTTTTTTTAATGTAAGTTCTGCTTTAGAATAACCACCTTTAGCGCCTTTAGTCCATTCACTAAACCAGCCTCCTCCACAAGCACCCCAGCATTCTAATTTATATTTGCCAGGCTTCAATGTAACGTTTTGTTCTGCGCCTGTATAATCAAAATTCCATTCTGACTGCATTTTCTCACTTTCCTCTCTTAAATAGGTAACATATCATTTTGTATAGATATATTAACCTCATTAAATTTTTCTATCTTTCTAACAACTTCATCAATCGCCCCTTGCACATTCGTAGCAGCAAGATTACTTGTTGCATTATTATAACTTGTTTTCTCTGCCGTTGTTTCTATGCTATCTACACTAGTTTTTACCTCATTTAATGCACCAACTATATTTGTTTTATCTGTTGTAGTAAGTTGTGTTGTATCCCCTATTTTCTCGTCAATTTCTGTTTTAGCAGTTTCTATGTTGCTTGTTAATTCTGTTTTAGTTGTATCAATTTTAGTATTAACAGTACCTATTTTAGTTTCTAAGTCTTGTATATCTTTGAGTGTTGCAAAGATTATTGTTGGGTCAATTTTAAGTTCTATATTATTTACATTAGATACAATAAGCACAGTTTTAACCTTCATGTCTACCACTGCACCTTGTTCTATAGAAGGTTTATAACACTCTTTGTATTTAGAAATGGCAATTAAATTATTTTCATCATCTAAATATCCTATTTCTCTTATCATAAACCCGCCTACACTTGATGGTATTAAACTCTCTAATATTATACAATTTGGTGCAGTTTCATCTGTAGTTGTATTTCCAATATTGCCTTCCCATACCACATTTTTGAGAGCTGTCTGACTCTCAGTTGGAGTATATTCACTCCCTCCTCCATCACCAAGTTGAATTTTTACAAATCCCACTTTATTACCTGTGACACTTGCATTTGCTATCTTTGCTTTCCCTACATCTGTAATTATAGTGTAATAACTTTTATCTATAGCCAATATATCACCTCCTAAAATATTGTTACCTCTTGGTATCCAACTCCATTGCCAGTTAATACATCAATTTCTCCATAAGTTTCTATATCTGGTGGACTCCAAGGGTATATAGTTATTTCTTGACCCATTAGGGTTGTTATACCAAAATTCATATAATTGTCTTTACTAACTAACACTCTAGTATAATCAAGACTCATGTTGCAAGGTTTGATGCTACTTACAAAAGAATGAACTTCTTCAAACCAATCTTGATTTCTAGCATCACTCTCTAAATGTATGTTATAAGTAGAATTGTTAATAGTTAACTCATAGTTTCCTTCTCCAACAATATTGTCTAACCAATTTCTTAAAAATCTCTCTGAATAGGGTAATTTACTTATATATCTACTAAAAATCCTAAACCTTCTATCCTCTAAAGTTTCATTTGATTTGGGAGTTATAGACATTATTTTTTCCCATCTTTTCACACCACTTGGAGTTAAATCTTCTAAGAACTGGTCATTTAAGACATCATCTAATTTATCATGTAATGTTTTTATTTCTTTGTTTTCTGCATTAAATACTTTTATATACTCTTCTTTATCTTGCAGAATTTGTGGTAAGTAATTTATTAGATTAATCTCTTTATCCAACTACCTCACCTCTTATTACTATGCTGTTACTATCTATTGTTAGGTTAGATTTAGCGTCATTTATCATAGTATTTGCAATGTCTAATACTCCATCTATACTAAGTAATCTCGTTTCAATCTGAGATATACGAACTATTAAGTTTTCTTCATCTTCCCAACTCATGTTAAGTTCATTTAAATAGTCGTCTATTGCTTCTTCTGCTATAGTCTTTATATTCTCCCAAGTATAGCCACTCTTGTATGTTATTTCTGCTGATATATTTATAGTTGTACTTGTAACACCTTCTACAGTTACTCGGTGTCCAATAGGTGCTAATCCAAGACCTTCTCCATGGTGCTCAATTGGGTCAATTTCTTCTTGAACTAAATTAACTAAATCCTCTGATGGTACTTTGAAATTAGAATTAATTATTACTAACTTAACAGTACCTCCACCATTCCAAACAGGATAAACTTTAACTCCTCCAACATCTTGTATTTTGTTAACTTCATCTTTATAATTTTGTATATTTCCACCAAATGATTGTGAATTTAAACTATCATAGTATCTTTGTCTTAGACTGTCCTCTGATTCTTCATCTTCTCCATTAATTAATATTTCAGTTAACTGAGCAGTTTCAAGCCCATCTATATATTCTATTGGAATCAACTGACCAAGTTCAAATATAGGTCCAGCAGTTTCACATTTCATCTTATATATTCCTTCACTAATCCTTTCAGTTGCTGTATAATTATACTCACCTAAATTAAAGCGTGAATCAAGAGGAATATCTATGTTAAAAACTCCTTTTGCAATTGTATTAGTGGCTTCAAGAGGTGTGATTCCTCGCTCTTTGCATCTTTTCTCTAAATAGTAATAACTAGCAGTATCTACAAAGGTTTGGTCTAATAATTCATCCATGGCAATGTAAGTCTCTGTAAGTTCTATAGCAACTGGTGCCAAGGCATTATATATTATAGAACCTTCCCTTTTATCAAAAGTATCTGGTACACTATCTAACATTCTTTTAATTATGTTTTCAAATGTCATTAACTCAAACAATTATACACTCACCACCTTCTCTGCTTTTATATTTCCATATTTACTGTGAACTGTGAACTTACAATGTACTTTTCCTTTTACATTTTGAAATTCAAAATTATCTACATTTTCAACCCTATCATCTTGAATTAGTGCTTCTTTGATTCGTCTTTCAAGTTCGGGGATTACAAAGGATATAGGTTCTCCAATAAGGTCGTTCAACTCGACTCCATAATTCCAAGAATAAATGAGGTGCTCATACCTTTCAGTATTTAAAATTAAAAAGATGGTCTGTTTTAATGCTTCAACATCATCACAAATACCATCTATCTTAGATTTTTCTATATTTAATTTAAAGGTCTTACTTGGTTCTTGCCTTACATCAAAATTAATTATTGATACATCTTCAATGTCATAATCCAAATTATCGCTTGGTAACACCTCATCACATCCTATCTAAAATCAAATATTGCTGTCCTCCTTGCATCCTAATTAAGACTAATTTATCCCCTATTTTTTTATCTGTATATCTTTTAAAAGTCTCTGTTTGTATTAGAAAAAATTCTTCAAAAGATGCTTTTTGTTCTATCTTAACTATCAAAGGATTAACACTTTCTATAGTTCCAAATGCAATTTGCATTGGATTGCTTGTTTCTACTGCATCCATTGCAGCCTTCTTAATTATTTGCAATAATTCTTGTGACACTTTATCACCTCACTTAAAAGAATCTTCTAGCTCTTGCAAAATCATGCTTTTTCTTTTGTCTACCACTTAAACTACTTATTTTTACTACGTCACCAGTTTGTGGAGCATGAATATATTGGTCATTTCCTATATATAGTCCAACATGATGTACATTTCCTTTTCCTTTGTTGTATGCAAAGAATACTAAATCACCAGCTTTTACATCATTTATGTTACATAATAGTTTTCCTCTACTATCTTTTGATTGGTCTGCTGAAACTCTTTTGAGATTTATTCCTGCACCTCTTTTAAATGCCCACACCATAAGACCACTACAGTCAAAACTCTTTGGACCATTACCACCCCATTTGTAAGGCTTGCCAAGTTGATTTTTTGCTTCTTGAATAACTTTACTTACTTTATTATTATTGTTTGTTGATGTATTAGAATTATTGTTTTGAACTTGATAAGTTAAATCTTTTAAATTCTTTTCTGCTTCTTCATTACTTCCAACTCCTGTGCCTGCACTATTAGAATTATAAGTACTTCCTGTTATTTGCTTATAAAATGCACCTACACATTTTACCCATTCTTTGTCTGAACTAGAAGAATATTTATTTCTGATGCTTTCTAAAGTTTTTCGTCCTATATGGATATAGTTTCTTGATAAATTACTTATACCTCTTTTTATTCCTTCGTCTACACTAGAAAAACTCATGTAATCTCCATTTTTTTTCATTCCAAAGAAATTATTTTTAGTATTTGCAATATTTGAAGTCCCTCTAGCTGATTCGTGCATAGATATAGCAGCCATGAGTGCTGGATTAACTTTATAAGCATTTGAATATTTAACAAATATATTTCCTGTATTTGATAATTTACCTTTAAGTAGTTTATTAATCTTATTAGCCATATCAGTATCTTCTTTACTTGTAGTACTTTGTGCAGGACCATTTTGTTTCTCATTTTTATTATTAGTATTTCCACTACTATAACTTGATGAAGAATAAGAAGCAAATTCGTCTCCATCAACCAAAGTTAGGTCCATAAAATGACTGTTATTTTCAAATGTATGTTTTACTTTCTCAACTAACATATAATTTTGTAAATCAATATCTCCTAACGACAAAAAAACAGGTACTAAACAACCTGCTCTTACTCTAATATCTCCTAACACATTTTTTAAACTTAATGACTTAGTTTTCTTATTATATAGTTTTAGGAGTATATCACATTTTTGTTTTATCTCTGCTTCACTCATATTTTTATCAACTGTATCAAATAGTTGTAGTATTCCCCAACTCCTCATATGCGTTGAGTCTTGAGCAATATACACATCTCTTTTTCCTGTTTCTTCATTATCTCTCACAAGTTTAATCTTTGTGTAAGTATCACTATCAATAGAAGAATTGTAGTCAAAGTCCTCAATTACATCATTGTTCATAACCGTATCAAGTTTCATAGAAGCAACATTCTTTAATGTTATTCTTCCAAAATCATCATATAAAACATACATTTCCTTTTTCTCTCTTAGAGTATCATCTAGTGCAGTTAAAATCATATCAAAGAGTGTTTTGTTTTCTTCTATCCTAGATATTTTATATTTTGTATCTTCTATGACATTGTATTTTAAATTAAAATCTTTAGCCAACATTTTTACAAGTTCGCTTGCTGTTTTATTGCTATACACATAAGTATCTTTATTCTTAAAATATCTCAACTGGTCGTAAGCAACGATTTTAATGTGATTTTCTTTATCTCTTTTCTTCTGAAATATATATCCATAAAATATGCCTATTCCTTTATAATACAGCCTTACAGAGTTACCTTCACAAAACTGTAGTATATCATCCATGACTATAGTAAACTCTAACTTAGAAGGTGAACCTCTTCTTTCTATTTCCCATGTTATGTTATCAAGGACAGCAGGTTCATAGAAATCTTCCCAATGTGCTATGACTAATCTTACATCTCTATCATTTGCTAGAATTAATTCATCATCCAAGTTTTAACACCTGCCCTTTGTAGATGGTATATTTAGGTACTTTTTTACCCTTGTTAGCTTTATCCATCATACTTTTATTTAACTCATATACCTTCTTATATAATGAACCATTACCAAGTTGCTTCTGGCAGATTGACCAAAGAGAATCTCCTGCCTTGACTGTATATGTCTTAGCATTTGGCTTATTGGATGAATCTGGTCTAAATTCTTTTGGTTTCATGACTGGAGGGGGAGTCCTACCATAATTTGTCTTTTCAGGTGTTGCAAGTACTAATTTTTTAGTTGAGTAATCTCTATATTGTTTTAACTTTATTGCAACTTTTGTATCTGAGGCATTTTCTGCATCTTCTGAAATAGCATACTCTTCAAGAGATACTTTTATATTAGTGTTAAATAGTACTTTATTACCTAATTCCCTTGAAACAATAAATTGAAATGGCTTACAATCAGTTTTTAATAGTTCTAGTTTACTTAAAAAGAATTGAACATCTTTAAATTGACCTCGATAAAATGGTAATTTATTATGTGTAAATTCTGCTTCAAAACTTATTTCAGATAGTCCCTCTTTTTTTAATATATTTATTTCTCCAACATTTATTAAATCAACTGTCTTATTTTTATTTGTCACTTTGACTTCAAGCTTACCAGGCGGGATTGGTAATTGTACTCCATCCAAATAAAAATCATAAGCCATTCAAACACCTCCTCTCTAAACTATTCCTTCTGCTGATACAACCATTGCGTTCTCTAGTTTCTCTTTTAAGACATTTACTATTCCATCCACATCTGCCTCACTATTTATATTGTTTATATTGTTCATGTCAATTTTAATGTTGACTCCTGTAAACCTATTGATTGTTTCCTGCTCTGCAATATCTCTAAGATATTTAAGGTCTTCTTGACTTTTATCCATTGTTTTAGCCATTTTAGCTGTGTTTCCTGCTGTGTCTTTTGCTCCTTTTGCTGCATCATTGAGAGGAGAGTTTAATCCTGCTGAACCAAATCCATCTCCTAATCCATATTTTTTATCCCATAAATCATCCAATCCTAATTTTTTCTTTGCATCTTCTGCCATTTTGCTAATATCAAATTTATCTTTTATATTAGTTTCTAACTTATCTCCCCATTTATATCCTGCGTCCCATGCTTTTCCATAATTAAATCTGTCAAAATGCAGTTTATTAGGGTCCATTCTTTCAACTTTTATTTTAGCTTCTCCTGCTACTTTATCAGTCCAACCTTGCAATTTATCTTGCCATCCACTTACTGCATCTGCCAAGTTTGAACCAAACACGGTATCAAATGCACTTGCGATACTTCTTATAATGCCTAATACAGCATTAGCCATTCCGGATACTGCTCTTATAACAGAGCCAATTGGGTCGTCTAAAAAATTAGCAAAGAACTCTGCAAAGCCTGCTAAAGTATTGTATATTAAAGCTACAATATCTATAATTAAATTTCCTGTTGCAATAAATAAGTTTCCTATGAAAGAGGCTGCAACTGATATTGCACCTGCAACTACACCTATAGCAGATACACTAGTGCCTGCGAAGTGATTAAATATTGCTATAGCTACAAAAAATGCAACAACTATAGCTATAATTCCATATAAAATCCAAGTAATAGGACAAGCTGCCATTGCTGCATTTAATCCGTCTTGTGCTATTGTAGTTGCTACTAAAGCTGCTGCTCTATAAGACTCTGCTACTATATGTGCAAAGCTCATGACTAAAGATTTGGCAGATAGTGCAATATCTTTAACTTTATTCGCAATACTAAGTAATAACGCATTGTTATACACTAACATAGCAGCCGCAACTCCAAGTACTATTGGTGCAATAATACTCCAGTTCTGAGCAAACACATTAGCAATATTTAATGCCTGTGTTATTATCCAACCTAGTGCCTGCACTATTAAACTAACACCTACAATAATCGCATTTACAAATGCTTGAAAAAACGGGCTCCCTAATATACTTATAATTTCATTAAAAATGTTATAAGCAACATTTCCAAGTACATACAAAGAGTTTATAAAATTATCTATAAAGGTTCGAAATCCCTTACTAGACATAGACTGTTCAATTTTTTTCTGTATAACACCAAATATCATGATTGCATTATTTTTTATTGATGTCCAAATTTGATTAAATGTGTAAGGCATCTTCTCAAATTCTGCGTTAGTCTGTTCTGCTGCTGCAAGCAAAGAATTTTTTACAATGTCGGCAGTCAACATTCCTTCACTTGCCATGCCTCTTATTTTTTCTATATCCACGTTGAGGTAATCAGCGATACTTTGTATTATGTTAGGTGCTGACTCAAACACAGCATTTAACTCTTCTCCACGCAAAACTCCACTTCCTAACCCTTGAGTCAACTGCAAAAGAGCCGAATTCATTTCCTCAGTACTTGCACCTGCTATTACGAACTTTTTATTAAGTTGTTCAGCAAAGCTTACTATTTCTCTAGTACTAGAGAATGCTTTACCTGCGTTCATACCTATTCGTGAAACTATCTTTGCAGTATCCAAATAAGATGCTCTTGACCTTTCAGCTGATTGAAATATCATTTTATTAAGTCCAGCATCTGATTGTTGCCCATCATTTATCATGCCAAGTCTCGCATTAGTACTTGTCATCTGGTCGCTTAAATTTCCTAGACCTCCTAATGTTCTTATACCTAAATAAGTTGCTGCTAGCTTCTTTGCACTTCCAACTAATCTATCTGTAGAACTTGCACCCTTATTTATATCCTCATTAAGTTTTCGCTGTTGATTATCTGATTCTCTTATTTGTCGTTCTAATCTATCAAATCCAGCTTCTGCTCTTGCTAGTTCTTCTCTAGCTCTTATTATGCTATTAGCATTTACTGCATTACTAGAAGTTCTTTGTAATTGCTCAAATGAACTCAGTACTATATTCATAGCAGTTGTCATATGCCGAAATGCAGGTGTCATTCCATCAAATATGCGAATTGATGTCTGTATTGTAGCCATTTTTTCACTCTCCTTTCTGTTAATTTAGATAATAAAAACACTTACTAAATTAGTAAGTGTTTTTATAATTAATACATCTATTTTTTGCCTGCCCAAAACTGTTTCCCACAATTCAAGCATGTAACTCTAACTTTCTTTGCTCCTAAATTTCCAGCTACTAAACCTATACCACCAGTTAGACTAGCTCCTACCATTGCTTTCCCTATACCAAAACCTTTTTTTTGAGCTGTCAAGGATGTTGAACCACACTTAGGGCAACAAGCAACTGATTCTTGTTGAGCTTTTTCAATATTATTTTTTCTATTTTGATTTTGTATTATTTTTTCCTTTTCTGAATTACTCATAGTATCATCAATAAAATTAATTTTTAATTCTTCAAAAGAAAAATCCACTATTTTTTTTGCTTCCTTTATATTCAAACCACTTATTTCCATTACATTTTTTATTGCGTTTACTTTTTCTTTTCTATATTTTCTATAAATTTCAGTCATATTTATTTCTATTCCATTAGCATCAACGATTAAGTCATTTGATTTAATATTATTATCTTCAATAATTTCAGTTTCTACAGCAACCCCACAACTTGAACAAAACTTGCCTATGCCTGTGATTTCTGCACCACAATTTGAACAAAACATAACATTCCCCCCAGTATAATAATTTTATAAGAATATTATACTATATTAGTAAAATTTTTACATTATCATCACATCCTTTCATTAAAAAAACACCTACATTAGTAAGTGTT
>OBZK01001007.1_pt1 | contig 12131 bp, 10 predicted proteins | sample 1495511 | NCBI WGS metagenome assembly OBZK01 (sample SAMEA2580233, study PRJEB22360) | human gut metagenome | biome: human gut; feature: human-associated habitat; material: faeces | place: Denmark | collected 2008/2010
CCCAAACCCTCCCCCGTTGTGGTTGTTTTGTCCGAAAGGCTGCCTGTCGGCGGGTAATACCGCTTCGCGGAAATAGCGGCATAGCAGCGAATAGCTGATACTCTGCACACAAACGCAAGTTTCCCCGTCGTCCAGCAGCAGACAATTCCCGCAATCGTTGTTTGCACAAGCGGCGCGGGTCATTTTCTTTACGGCGCGGTATTGCTTTTCATCAAGCCTTATCATTTTCGGTTCTGCTCGACGCGGAAGTTTACATACTTGCCGCCTGTGTCGGCAAGCAGCACAACTCCGTCAAAGGTCTTTCCCGTCTTGGTCGAGTACATACCTTTGATTTTTACCTTTCCGTCTTTCAAAAGGGCGGCGGCAATCGCCTTTGTGAAAGCCTTTTTGCGCTGCTCAAAAAAGCGGTCATTCTTCCACATCACAAAGCTGCAAGCCCTGTCGGAGCAGTAAAAGTTTTTCTTGCCCTCGTAAACCGCCGCGCCGCAACGGGGGCAAGTGCCGATTGCTTCCCGCTGCGGGGTAAACAGCTTCGCTTTATCCTCGGAAATCGCGGAATAGGTCTTGACAAGCCCCGCTGTCATTTCCTCAATCCCGCGCATGAAGTCGGCGGGGCTGTCGCTGCCCTTTGCAATCCCGGTAAGGCGCGTTTCCCATTCTGCCGTAAGCTGCGGGGACGTAAGGCTGTCGGGCAGAATAGCGACAAGGTTATACCCGTCCTTTGTGGGGATTAGCTTTTTGCCCTTGCGCTCGGCAAAGCCCGCGCTAATGAGTTTTTCAATGATACCCGCCCGCGTCGCGGTGGTGCCTAACCCTTTGCGCTCCGCGTCCTCCGGCGTGTCCTCCTTTCCCGCACTCTCCATAGCCGAAAGTAACGTATCTTCGGTAAATGCCTTTGGGGGCTGCGTGTAACGTTCGGAGATCTCCGCTGCCGGATTGTCAAAGGTCTGCCCCTCGGCAAGCGGGGGTAAAACCGCTTCCGGCTCTGCGTCCTCGTCCTGTTCCCCGGACGCGGCGCGGGATAGTCTTTCAATCTCGCGCCAACCCTCGCAAAGCGTCGTCCTGCCCTTTGCGGTAAAGGTATAGCCGCCGCAAGTGAAAACCGCCGTAACCGCTTCATACTCATAGGGCGCGGCAACGGCGCAAAGCAGTTTTGCGCACACAAGGGTCATTAGCTTTTTCTCACTTTCGGCAAGGGAAGAAAAGCCCGTTTTCACAAACTCCGCTGTCGGCAAAATGGCGTGATGGTCGGTTACTTTGCTGTTGTCGCAAATCCTCGCAAGGTCGGCTTGCAGCTTCACGCCCTGCATAAAGGGGAGAGCAGCGCAAAGGCCGGTGATAAGTTCCTTTGTGCTGCCCTCCATATCGGAAGTGATATATTTGCTGTCGGTGCGGGGATAGGTCAAAAGCCGTTTTTCATAAAGGGCTTGCGCATAGTCAAGGGTCTGTTTCGCCGTAAACCCATACAAACGGTTTGCTTCCCGCTGCAAGGCGGTGAGGTCAAACAGTTTCGGCGGGGCTGCGGTCTTTTTCTCTTTTTTAAGGGAAGTACAAACGGCCTGCGATTTCTCGCAAGCCGCTTTCATCTGCCGCGCCGCCGCTTCGTCGTCCTGCCTTTCGGAAAGGGCGGCAACGCCGCCAACGTCCAGCCGGACGACATGATATTTCTCTTTCTTAAAGCTGCTGATTGCATAGTCGCGGTTTACCAGCATAGCAAGGGTGGGCGTTTGCACTCTGCCGACATTCAATGTTTTATGGTAGAGGATAGAGAAAAGGCGGGTCGCGTTAATGCCAATGAGCCAATCGGCCTTTGCTCTGCAAAGCGCGGATTGATAGAGGTTGTCATAGCCGCGCCCGTCTTTGAGATTTGAAAAGCCCTCGCGGATTGCACTTGCTTCCATGCTGCTAATCCAAAGGCGGGAAAAGGGCTTTTTGCAATTCGCCTGTTCATAGACAAAGCGGAAAATGAGTTCCCCCTCGCGCCCGCTGTCGCAAGCATTGATAATCTCGGTAACGTCGCTGCGGTGCATAAGGTCTTTGAGAATGGAAAACTGCTGCTCCTTGCCGCTGGCAACAATAAACTGCCACTCCTGCGGGACAATGGGAAGATCGTCGTACTTCCATTTACGGAATTGTTCATTGTAGGTCGCCGCGTCTGCAAGGCTAATCAAATGCCCGATACACCACGACACAAGGTAGCCGCCGCCCTCAAAATATCCGCTGCGCTTTTCATTCGCGCCCATAACGGCGGCAATCGCCGCCCCGACGCTCGGTTTTTCTGCAATTACAAGTTTCATAGATTATCGTCCTCCTGCTCGGTCTGTTCGGTTTCGACTACTTCCGTTTCCTCGTCGTCCTCGTCAAAATCAAGGTCGTCAAGGCTGCTGCTGCCTTTCGCCGCGTCCTTTTTGGGCTTCAAAATCTTAAAGTAGTAGAACGCGCCGCCGCCCGCTGCGGCAACAAGCAGCACGACAAGCAGAATACCCATGCCGCCGCCTTTTTCTTCTTCCGGCGGCTGCTCGGGTTCTTCCGGCTCCCGCTCCGGCTTCCCCACCCGCGCACTCGCTCATGTTGACGCTGCAAACCGGGCAAGCGGTGTTGACGCTTCCGGCAACGCATTTATCGGTGCAGCTACAAACGGGGGCTTCGGTCTGCCCGTCCTCCATAAGGGCGGTTAAATCCGCTTCGTCCACTTGGTTAAGGAAATGGACGGTATTTTCCCCGTCCTCGGCGCGGTCAATGATGATGTAAAAATAGTTGCCACTTTTGGTAACGACGGTGATAAACTGCTTGTCGCCGGACGCTTCACCCGTTATATCGTCCACAAGGGACATATTCCCGTCCGGGGTAAGGGGCTGCGGCTCATAGCCGCCCGTCGTTTCTTCCGGCTCGGTTTCCGGCGCGGGGGTTTCCTCGGTTACGGGGGTAGGCGTGTCGTCGCTTTCATCGCCACCGCCCGCATAAGCGGTAACAGAAAAGCCGCACATGATAACCAGTGCGGCAAGCAATACGGTAAACTTTCGGATTATCTTTTTATTCTTCATTGTCGTTGTCCTCCTGTTCGGCGGGGTAAGTGGCTTCCGGCTGCGGCAAGGTGATTTCGCCGCTGGCGTAAGCGGAGAGGAACGCGGCAAGCTGCGTCCCGTCAAGGTGTACCGCCTTTACCATTTGCACGATCTGCGCGTTTTCTTCCTCGACTTTCTGCGCTTCAAGGTCTTTCAGCTTCTTTTGCTGTTCAAGGATTTTTGCCCTCGTTTTCTCAATATCCCTTTCGATACGGTCAAGTTTCGTGTTCGCCATAGTCATTTACTCCTTTCCAAACTGTTCTTTCCATGAATAGCTGCGCCCCAATCCCTTAACGGTTTTAAGATAGGGCATAGCGTTTTCTTCCAAAGTCGCCGCCCGGTTAAATAGATCGGGATAGTGTTCTTTGAGATATAAAATCTCTTGTTTCTTCATGCTCGGACAAAAGAAACAGGACGATTTACCCGGCTGCGGCAATCCTGCCGCTTTGATTTCCCGGATACAATCGTCCCTGTTCCAGCCCCATTCTTCAATGAGGGGGTAGCGGTTATGATATTTTTTGTCGGCTTCGTTGTACTTGCGGGAATGTTCATACCGTTTCACTTCTCCCGCGTCATAGCCGATATAGCGGTTGACTTTCTCGCCGCGCTGCCATACTTCGCGGCAAGGCGCATAGTGGTTGCAAAACTTTTCCTGCGGTGCGATTTTGTGTTTCTGCGAACAACGCTTATGCCCGTAGGCAATCGACGGGAGCGTATGAGAGCGCAAGCACTCGGTTTCAAGAGATAGGCGGTTGCCGTAGCGGTCAACATACTGCACAACGGTAATCTGCGGCATACCGTGTTCCGCAAGCCATTGATTGATTATCTCGATAAATTGATAGGTATGCGGGTGTTCCGCGCCCGTATCGGCAAAGGTGATAAGGTCAATCGGGATTTTGTGCTTGTATAGGCCAATAAGTAAGGCGGCACTATTCGTGCCGCCGCCAAAAGATACAATATTCATTTTTCAACTCCTTTTAATTGTAATTTAACCGCCCGTAGGCGTAAAAGTGGGATTGCCAATAGCTGGTGTCCAGCTTTGAATACTGGATAGGGTCGCCACAATGCAGCATGACGGGGCTTCCGTCCCCGTCCTCGCCCACATAAATCCCCACATGGGAAACGCCGGGGGTGTCGTATGTACCCGTAAAGAACACCAAATCCCCCGGCTGCGGGTTAGAAACAGGGGTTGAGATGTTGTAAAGCCCTTGCGCCCCAAGTCTGCCCGTATTGTATAGGCCGCTGTTCGTCAACACATAACTCACAAAGCCGCTGCAATCAAAAGAGGTTTCCGGGGTGCTGCCGCCCCACACATAGGGAAAACCGACGTATTTATCTGCTTCCTCCATGAGCCGCGCAAACTTTTCATCGGAACCCAGCAGCGCGGCGGGTACTTCATAATCGGCGGGCGGGTTTTCATAGTATTTAGACACATAGCCGGATTGCGGGAAAAGGTCGGGTCTGTTTCCCAGCGACGACATATACATAGCGTACATGGATAGCTGTTCTTCGCCCATGATGTAAACGGGGACATGGGAGAGGTTGAAGTTTTCCAAATCCACATGAAGAATGTAATAGTTATAGGGGACTTCAACCGTATAGGGGTTGCCCTCGCTGTCCGTCCTTGTTTCGGTGCGGTAGCGTACCTGTACTTCTTCCTCGACCGTCAAGATATACTGTTTCTCAAAGAGCATTTCAAGGGTGCTTTGCACTTCATCGAGTGTAAACACGCCCTCATGCCACGCGGAAAGGATAGAAATTAGCACATAGGGGTCATGCTCGATCTCGTCCGCGTTTACCCGGTATTCGTCATAGCCGGGGTATTCGCTTTCGATATTGTCCAGCATATCTTGTAACTCGGCTTCCATAGCGGCATACGCGCTTTCCGCGCCCGTTATATCCGCGTCCTCGGAGAGATAGGACGACGCAATCAAGCCGCTGCCGCTGTTGCCGCCAAAGAGGGAGCAAGAGGACAGCCCGCCGAAAAGCAGCAGCACGATAAAGGCAATCCCGCCCACAATCAAGCAGCCTTTCCAATGCCGGACAACAAAGAACGTCGCCCGTTTGGTTTCCTGCGCGGTTTTCTTCGCCGCCTTTGCGGTGGCTTCAGCGGTTTTTTTCGCTTTGCCGCCCGCTTTCAGCGTTTTTGCATACTGCTTTTTAATGCGCTGCTTCTGCCAAAAACGGGAAATGGGGTTGGAGTGCGCAAGCGCGGGGTTATCGTGCAACGCCTTTTGATAGAGAAAATCTGCGTTTGCCTTTACCGCTTGTTTTTCCGCTGCCGCCGCTGCCCGGTAGGGTTTCAGCTTATGGCGGCGTATGCCGCCCTTAACTGCCCGCGCCGCCATGCCGCCCGCTTTCTCTCCGGCAAGTTCTACCCGGTGCCCGCTTTCCACACCGACGTTTTCTTTCTCTACCTCGTAGATTTTCCCATGTACGGTACTGTTTAACTCCTGTGCCGGACGGGATAAGGGGTTATGCCGCAACTTGCCGTTTGGGGGCTTATCCGTCTTTTCAAAGGAAAGGCGCGTCTTTGCCTTGCCTTTCGCTTCGTCAAAAACGCGCTCTTTCTTGATTTTGGTCTGCTTGGGGATAGCCGCCCGCGCTGCGTCTAAACAGTCTGCCGCCTTATCCGATTTCTTGATCGCTTTTTGAAGTTCCGGCGTTGCCCGTTCCGCTTCGGAAAACTGCAAGCGGGAAGAATGGGTTTTAGGCTGCGTCGCGTCAAGGGCTTTTTTCTCCGCGCCTTTTGCTGCGTGTCGCTCAATCTCTGCGCCGATATGCTGCACAACCTTTTCCGCTGCCACCCCTGCGGGGGCTGAATAGTTTTCTTCCTGCGGCCTTTCGCTGATACTGGACGTTTCGCCCGTCGTGAGGTTTTCCGCAACCGCACCGTCGCGGGTCATTTTTTGCGTTACCTTGTCGGGGGCTTTCAGTTCCTTGCTCAATCTTCATCACCTCCAATCCGCTGTTTTGCAAGTTCGCAATAGTCGGGGTTTAACTCAATGCCGATATAGCGGCGGTTAAGCCGTTTTGCTACCATGCCCGTCGTGCCGCTGCCGAAAAAGGGGTCAAGGACAATCCCGCCGATGGGACAGCCCGCCAAAATGCACGTTTCCGCAAGTTTCGGCGGGAACGCTGCGAAATGCCCGCCATGATAGCCGACATTGTTAATCTGCCAAACGTTGCGGCGGCTGCGGACGGGAGAAATCAACTCGTCGGCGTATGCGCCCTTTTCGCGGGGGCGGTTGATTTTCTGCGGTTGGTTTTGCCCCGGAACAGTAACGTTATACTTATTTCCTTTGCTAACTCCGCTTTTCAGCCGCCCCGCCGTTGTGGGGGCTATCGGCTCGGCTACTGCTTGCCAATCGTAATAATACTTCTTTGACTTGGTAAGCAGAAACACATATTCATAGCAGCGGGTCGGCCTGTCCCGCGTGCTTTCCGGCATGGGGTTTGTTTTGTGCCAAATGATAGAACTGCGCAAATACCAACCGTCGCCCCGCAAGGCGAGGGCTACAAGCCACGGAATACCAATTAAATCTTTGGGCTTGCAGCCGGGGGCGCGGTGGTTAAACGCCACTTGCTGCCCGTTCCTGCCTTTGGGGTATTTGGGGTCTTGGTGGTCGGCTTTGCTGCCTGTGCCGCAATAAGTGTCCGCGATATTCAGCCAACAAGTACCCTCCGGCGTAAGCACCCGCTTTACCTCATGGAATACCGCCGTAATACGGGAAACATATTCCTCCGGCGTTGCTTCCCGTCCGATCTGCCCGTCTGCGCCGTAGTCCCGCAAGGCATAGTAGGGTGGGGACGTTACGCAACAATCAACTGCATTTTCCGGCAAGGTTTGAAGCACCTGCAAGCTGTCGCCGCAATAGATTTTGTCCATTTCTATCCTCATGCCGACACCTCGCCGGGTTTGGTCGTCATTACACGATAGAGTTCCGTATCTTGCGGGAAACGGTCAATAAAGGGCAAAATCACGTTGCCATAGAAGATAAGCCCCTCGCCCGCGTCGGAATGGGTTACATAGGTCATTTGCTGCTGCGAAATGTTAAGCTGCTTTGCAAGGATTTCCCTGTCGCCCTGGGCTTGGTTGAGCATATACACAAAATCGCTGTTTTCAAAAATGTTCTCCACCTCGCGGGACGATAACAAATCTTTCACGTTTTGGGTGATACCTGTCGGAATACCGCCCCATTTTCTAAAACGCTTCCAAATCTCAACGCTGTACGCTGCGGTCTGTTCCTCTTTGAGCAGCAAATGAAACTCGTCGATATAGTACCGCGTCGCCTTGCCTTCGCTGCGGTTTATGGTAACTCTGTTCCAAACTTGATCTTGGACAATGAGCATACCGAGTTTTCGTAGCTGGGTGCCGAGTTCTTTAATATCAAAGCAGACAAGGCGGTTGTGAATGTCAACGTTTGTTTGGTGGTTAAACACGTTCAAACTGCCATTTACATAGAGTTCCAATGCCGACGCGATACGCTGCGCTTCCTTTTCCGGCTGCTTCTTGATTTCATTGTAGAGGTCGCCCAAAATCGGCATATTCTCCGGCTTCGGGTCTGCAAGGTAGCTGCGGTACACGCTGATAACGGCGCGGTCAATCAAAGTCTTTTCAACCGCTTCCAGCCCGTTTTTGCCGCCCATAATCAACTCGCAAAAGGAAAGGATAAAATCGCTCTTTAAGGCTATGGGCGTGTCGCCCTCGCTGTAATTGAGGTTTATATCCATCGGGTTAATGTACTGCGTGCTGTTCTGCGAAACCTTGATAACCTGCCCTTTCAGCCGTTCCACAAGGGGGTAATATTCCGCTTCCGGGTCGCAAATGATAATATCGTCTGCGGTAATGAGAAAAGCGTTGGTGATCTCGCGCTTTGCCGAAAAACTCTTGCCGCTGCCGGGTGTGCCGAGTATCAAGCCGTTAGGGTTCTTCAGCCTTTTCCTGTCGCACAAAATCATGTTATTCGATAATGCGTTTAAGCCGTAATACAACGCTTCGCCGCTTTGGAACAGCTCTTGTACCGTAAAGGGGACGAAAATGGCGGTGCTGGAAGTCGTCAAGCCCCGCTGGATTTGGATTAGGTTTTCGCCCAATGGGATAGAGGACATAAGCCCCTGTTCCTGCCGGTAGTCAAGGCGGGTGAGCATACAGTTGTATTTCTGTGCGATACTTGCGGCCTGAAATACGTCGTTGTCCAATTTCTGCTTTGTGTCTGCCACATTCAAAACTAACAGCGTAAGCAAAAACATTCGCTCGTTCCGGCTCTGCAAATCCCGCAAAAGGTTTTTCGCTTCGCCGCCGTAGGTGGCAAGGTCGGACGGAATTATATCCATATCGTAGCCGCTGCGGATTGCCTTTTTCTGTTCCTCGATTTTCATACGGTCAAGGTCGGTGATTTTCCGCTTGATCGTCTTGATCGCTTCGTTGTGGTCGATACTCTGAATGTGCAGATTGACGACAATCCCGTTTTCCGCTTCCATGAAGTCGGCAAGCATACGGTCTGAAAGTTCCGGCGCGGCAATCTGCAAAAAGGAAACCGCGCCAAACTTCCCGCCCATTTGAAACATTCGCCCGTCGCCAAAACGGAAAGAGGACGGGGCAATAAAGTCTTTGACGGAAAGGCCGCTTACGGGTAGCCATTCCCACGCAAAGTTGAAGCGTTCCCCGTCCGGGTGGAAAAGCCCATGCAGCACTTCAAGCCGCTGCTTCCCGTCCAATACCCGCGCCGCCGCGCCGATCACCTTAAAATGGTTGAGGGTGTCCGTTTCGATACGGGCAAGCCGCGCCCGCGCCGATTTAATATCTTTTGCTTCAATGGTAAAGGTGAGAAACTTTGTCTTGATAAGCCCGTTGTTGCCGCGTTCAAGCTGTGTTTGCAGCATTTCGGTGTATTCGGCTCTGATACTGTCAAAGTCGTCATTCTGTGGGGCAATCGTGATACTGCTCTTGAAATCCTCCTTGTTCGCATGGCGGCTGATTAAGGAAAGCTGCACACTGATAGAAGCGTCAAAAGAGTTATACATATCGCAAAGGGCTTCAAAAATGGCGGTCTTGTCGTCCGGCTGCGCAAGCTGATAGTTAATATCTTCAAACTCAATGCACTTGGAATACCGCCCGTTTGCAAGGCGGCAAATCCCGTCCTTATACATTCGTTCAAACGGTATGCTGTCCTGCGCCGTATGGGGCTTCCCGTCGCCCTTTGACTGCCGGATAAGCGCGTCGATCTGTTTCTTTTCCTGCCGCGTAAGTTTACGCTTTTTGTTTTGGGTCTTTCCCTTTTCCTTTGACAATCGCCCGTACCTCCTTATCTAATCGCTCCTGCCGCGCAAGGGCGGTATAAAAATTGTTGGTCTGATAAGGTCGCTCTTTGGGGCGAAGAAACTTCACTTCCACAAATTGCCGTATAATCACTTCCAGCGGTTGCCCGTTCTTCTCGTACATAGCGAGTAGGAACATGGGCAGCATGGCAAGCACCATGCACAAAGCCGCCGTTGTCGTTCCCGCGCTGTCCTTTGTCAAAAAGAATAGCGGTAGCCCGATAGCCACCGCCGCGCCGAAACAGAGTAATTGTCTTTTGGTAAGGTTGAACATTACCTTGCTCTTGATTTTGGTTAAATCCTTTGGGACGGTTACATACCATTTCAAACCTCCTTTCCGGCAAACCGTATGTCGCTTTTGATTTCATTTCCCCATACGTCCCAACCAGGGGTATGCTGCCTTGCAAACAGTTCAATACGCGGTAGGTCGCCCATAAGGGCAAGTATCTTTTCCCGCGTTATATCCGGCTTTTTGCTGTGCTGCTCAACAGGGGAAATAATAAATTGATGTACCTTGTTTGATTGTCGCTTCGGGTGTCCTTTGGTAGCAAGCAAGCAGATTTCCGCATTTCCTCGCGTCCAAAAGCCCAAGCCATAAAACCAAGTGGGCGATTTCCGATTTTGCTTTAACCATACAAAGGCAACGGATTTATAGGTAAATCCCCAAGCCTTGATTAACTGCAACGCTTCTTTAAGCTGCGGGAACGTCGCCCATAGGAATAAAATACAGTCCTTATCCGCAATTTCTTTGACGGGTAAAGCGCAAAGTTCCTCAATACTCATAGTGGGATAGTGCTTTTCCGCTGCGCCCTGTACCTTGCTTCTCGCGTATCTCCAAGGGGGATCGGCGTAAATGATTTTGTATTTCTTCATCTGCACCCCCTTAATGCGCGCTGAATACGGATTTTGCAAGGCTTCCCGTTTTGAAAAGCGTAAAACACAAGAGGACGGTATAGCCCATGCAAGACCAGATCGCGCCGGATATGTCATCGGTTGCTGCGATTGTCTGTATCAAAACCGCATAAATACCGACGCACACAAGAATTAGAAAAGCCTGAAAACCGAGGGCAAGCAAGGATTTTAAGTAGTTCTGTCCCATGCCGCCCCATTCACGATTTACCATTGTCGCAACGGGGATAGGGGCGATACTCGTTACAAGGTATATTTCAATCATGCGCCCGTACACCACCAGCATGATACAGATAGACAACGCTTTCATGGTAAGCCCCACAAAGAGTGATTGAAACCATAGCCCCAAAAGCCCGCCGACGCTCATAGCGTCCAGCTTTGCTTCTATATCGGTGATAACGGTTGCAATATCTATGCTTGTGTCGGATATGATAACGCCCGCGCTGTCGTTGACGACGCTCTGTGTAATGTCAAATACGCCCATGACGATGTTCCAAGTATTTGTTACCAGCAGCACCGCAACAAAGGTTTTGAAAATCCACTTGAAGAAAATCCAAGTGTCGAGATCGTGCAGATTGTTTTTCTCAATTACAAGCTGGATTAGTTCGTAGCACATGACAAAGGTAATGATAACGCCCGCAATCGGCACAATGACGTTTTCCGATAGGCTGCGTATCATATTGAATATGCCCGCGTTCCACCCGGCGGGGGTTGTGCCGACTTGCGTTGCGATTTCTCCAACCTCTGTATTTACGCTGTCGAACAGCCCGGAGAGATTAGAGAGTATTCCGTCTGTCAAAATGCCGCGAAACCAATCTTCAATCATCTGCCATATCAAAAGCTAATCCCTCCTTTCCCGCGCCCTCCCGCGTGAAGCGGGAGAGCGCGGCGGGTAGTGTTAGTTTGTGGCATTATCCAAACAGGCCGGAGAGCAGCGGGACAAGGGTAAGGCCGATAAGGGCAACGCCGCCGCCCGCCATCAACTGTTTCATGCCCTGCGACTTCGCGCCGGGGTTATCGTTGCCGTACCCCTCCATGAGGTTAATGCCGCCCCAAATGCCAAGTCCTGCGCCAAGCGCGATTACCAAAGTCTGCAATACGTCAACTGCGCTGTTGAAAAAATCCATATAAACCTCGCTTTCTGCCGCTAAAACGGCTCAAAAAATGTTGTTGGAAATAAAAATGCCGCCGTTTTTATTCGGCGGCTGCGTCCTCGTCGGACAAATCTATTTCGTATATGTCAAAGGGTTCGTCGGGCTTTACGATTGCCGGACGGGTGGACATATACCGTTCAACGTCAAAAGCGTTTTTCTTGTCGAAGTCGGAAAGGTATTTGTAGTTCGGGTGCTGCGTTATATCGTACTTATCGCTGAAAAAGGGGCGCACGCCGCGCAACTGCAAAATACATTTTCCTCCGTCCATAACTGCGATTTCGTCCTGTGTCATCAACTCCTTTCCCAATTTCTGATAATTGAGGCCATGAGAAACCTGCGTGCCGCGATTTTCGGAAGTGTTGAAACTGTCGATTGTTTCACGTCCCAAGTTCTCCGAAATATCCTTTGCATTTTTCCCGCGCCCTCCCAAAAACAAGGTGCTGTCGGCATTGTCAAGTATGATTTCTGCCGCGTCCTTGTAAATGGCTTTTAGCTGGCTCTGCGATTGCAGAATGATAGAAGCCGAGATTTCCCGGCTGCGGATTGTGGCAATCAATTTTTCAAACTGCGGGATTTGTCCAATGTTTGCAAACTCGTCTAACAGGCAGCGAACATGAACCGGCAGCTTGCCGCCGTATTCGTCGTCGGCCTTGTCGCACAAGAGATTAAATAACTGCGATTG
>OBZK01001008.1_pt1 | contig 12124 bp, 13 predicted proteins | sample 1495511 | NCBI WGS metagenome assembly OBZK01 (sample SAMEA2580233, study PRJEB22360) | human gut metagenome | biome: human gut; feature: human-associated habitat; material: faeces | place: Denmark | collected 2008/2010
TATAAAATAAATACTTTATATGTTATAATCATTAAGAATGTAAAAAAATAATATATAGTTTTATAGTTCATATTTTTCCAGATATGGAGGTAAATTTTGTGAAGGAAAAAGAAAAATTAGATAAATTAAAAAAAATGTTACTTGAATTAGGCAGTGTTGTAGTTGCTTATTCTGGTGGAGTAGATAGTAATTTTTTGCTTAAGGTTGCAAAAGATACATTAGGTGAAAATGTTATAGCTGTGACTATTCATGCAATGATGCATTCAAGTAGGGAAATTGAAGAGGCTAAACAATATACTCAAAATTTTGGTGTTAAACATATCATATTAAATATAGAAAACTTTGATTTAAAAGAATTTAAAGAAAATGGTGTTGATAGATGTTATCATTGTAAAAAATATATATTCTCTAAAATAAAAGAGGTAGCAAAAGAACATAATATAAAGTACATAGTAGATGGAACAAATATAGATGATTTAGGAGACTATAGACCTGGGCTTAAGGCATTGAGTGAATTAGGAGTAATTAGTCCATTCAAAGATAGTAGTTTAAAAAAAGAAGAAATTAGGTCGCTTTCAAAAACATTAGGATTAAATACTTTTAATAAACCATCATTTGCATGTCTTGCGAGTAGGATACCTTATGGAGTTGAAATAACAGATGAAAATTTAAGAATAGTAGAAAAGAGTGAAGAATATCTATCCAATTTAGGTTTTTCTCAATTTAGAGTGAGAATGCATGGAGATATAGCTAGAATAGAAGTTGGACAGGAAGAACTAGGTAAATTTTTTGAAAATAACAATTTTAATAAAGTTGATACTAAATTAAAAATATTTGGCTTTAAATATGTTACACTAGATATGTCAGGATATAAAATGGGAAGTATGAATTTAAATGTGTAGATTATTTTAAAAATAAATAAGTTTTATAGTTAATATAAGGAAACAGGAGGTTTTATGAAAAATTATACGTTAATATCGCCATGTTTTTTTGGAATGGAAAAAATGCTGGCTAGAGAGATTACTAATTTAGGATATGAAATAATAAAAACAGAAGATGGAAGAATAACATATAAAACTGATGAGTTTGGAATAGCAAAGTCAAACATGTGGTTGAGATGTGCTGAAAGAGTACATCTTAAAATTGCTGAATTTGAGGCAAAAAGCTTTGATGAATTATTTGAAAATACAAAAAGAATAAACTGGTCTAGATATATACCTTATGGAGCTCAATTTCCTATATCAAAAGCTTCCTCTATAAAATCAAAATTATACAGTACACCAGATGTACAAGCCATAGTAAAAAAGGCTATAGTAGAAAGCTTAAAGAAAAGTTATTTGGAGGATGGTTTGCTTAAAGAAGATAAGGAGAAATACCCTATTTTTGTATTTATACACAAAGATAAAGTAACCATTTCTATAGATACAACAGGAGATGCTTTGCATAAGAGAGGATATAGAGAAAAGGCAAATAAAGCTCCAATAAGAGAGACTTTAGCTGCTGGGCTTATTTATTTAACTCCCTGGAAAGCAGGTAGAGTTTTAGTAGACCCTATGTGTGGTTCTGGTACTATATTGATTGAAGCTGCTATGATTGGTATAAATATGGCACCTGGCTTAAATAGAGAGTTTATATCAGAAAAGTGGAGAACTCTTGATAAGAAAATATGGTGGGATGTAAGAAAAGATGCTTTTAATAAGATAGATAATGAATCTAAATTTAAGATTTATGGATATGATATAGATGAAGAATCTATAGATATAGCTAGAGAAAATGCTGAAATAGCAGGTGTAGATGAATATATAGAGTTTAATGTAGGAGATGCAACTCAATTTAAAAGTGAAGATGAGTTTGGATTTATAATCACTAATCCTCCTTACGGAGAAAGATTAGAAGATAAAGACAGTGTTAAACAGTTGTATAAGGAGCTTGGTTATGCATTTAGAAAATTAAAAAATTGGTCGTATTATTTGATAACTTCTTATGAAGACTTTGAATATGAGTTTGGGCAAAAAGCAGATAAAAAAAGAAAATTGTATAATGGTATGTTAAAAACTAACTTTTTCCAATATCCGGGTCCTAAGCCTCCTAGAAATAATAAATAAGTTTTACATGATTTATTTGTAAAATATAAAATTTTATTAAAATAAGTAAAACATTATGATGCCTTGAAACGTCTAATTATTGTGAGGAGATTTTTGTGAACAAATTTAAAGATTTAAAGATTTATAGGATTAGGAGGAGTTAAATGAAAGTGTTAAAGCTTATTACTGTAGTAGCCCTGATGATGTTATTTGTTACTGGATGTAATATAAAAACTGAATCTCCAGAACAATTAGCGAAGATACCTGACTATGATGATACAAAAAAAGTATTGTATGATGGTATTGACCAGTTACTAAAACCAGATTCATCTATGATATTGCCTTCTAATACAAAAGAAGTAGGAAAAATAAATAAGGTAGATTTAAACAGCGATGGAATTGATGAATTAGTAGTATTTGAACAAAAAGAAGATTTAAGTAATAATGTGAGTCAGGTAGGGTTTGTAACCTTGAGTTACAATGGAGAAAAATACGTACTTGGAGACCATTTTTTAGAAAATGGCGAATCAATAGAATATGCTAATTTTTATGATTTGGACTCAGATGGATATAAGGAAGTTATCTTATTGGTTAAATCCAAAGACAAAACGAATATGCATATATATAAAGTAGTAGATAATGAAATAACAAAAATATATGACTTGGATGCATCATGGCTTCAAAATAAAGAAGATTTTAATGACATGAAAGTAAAAATTGGATATATAGATGGAGATGACAAGTTAGACATATTGATGCTTCATTTGAATAATAAGACTAATGAAATGTTTGCAAGTGTTGCAAATTTTGATGGGAAAATGAAAATCAAAGATTCTGTTAAGTTTGAAAATGTAAAAAACTTAAGTGAATTATATATAACATTAGGTAATGTTGCTTCATCTATTGGAAATTCTTCTGCAGCTATAAAAGGTATTGTACTTGATATTCCTATATTGAAAGATAATAACTATATTACGCAGATACTTTATATGAAAGATGGGAAAATTAACAAAGCTTTTAGTGATTATGATAAAACTATTACTAAATCTTATTATATACCTGTAGATGATATTGACAAAGATAATAGAAATACCTATAGTTGCAGGCAGTACAGGTAATAATAAAAATACTTATAGTTCTAAATCATCTGCAACTATAAGTTGGTATAGATGGAATGGAAAAGAAGGTGCTGACTCAAGTTTAATATTTACAAGTCAGATATATTATAATTATAAATATAATTTTAAATTATTTATTCCAAATAATTTATTTGATAAAATACTTGTTGAACAGGAATTTGTTGGAGAAAAAGCAGTATTTAAATTTTACTATTTTGACTATTCAGACCGTAAGAATTTATTTAATATAGTAGTAGAGAGTAAAAATAAACTTGAAGATAGAAAAAATACAGGTACTCAAAATTCTATTGTACTTCAAGAGAGCGATGAATATACTTTCTTACTAGTTGTAAACAATGCAAATGAAATGGATAAGCTAGATATGACTATAGACGCATTAAAAGAATATTTCTCATTAATATATGGTTAATATTATACTCAATTGGAGGTTTTATTTTATGAAGGAAAAGATACTTATACTAGAAGATGAAATTGGTATTAGAAGTTTTGTTAGTATAAACTTAAAAAGGGAAGGCTATGAAATAATTGAGGCAGGTACTGGAAGAGAAGCTATAGAAAAAATGACAACAGAAAAGGATATTACAATAGCTCTTTTAGATGTAATGCTTCCAGATATAAGTGGTATAGAAGTATGTAAATTTATAAGGGAGAATTTTGACCAAGTAGGTATAATAATGCTTACTGCTAAAGCTCAAGAAGATGATAAAATAGAAGGATTTATCTCAGGAGCAGATGATTACATCATAAAACCATTTAGTATAAAAGAGCTTTTAGTCAGAGTTTCTGCTCTTCTTAGAAGAGTAGCAAAGGATGATTCAAGTGTTAAGTCGAGTGAGATAGTTTCTCCACCATTTATACTTGATATAGACAAAAGAAAATTATTTAAAAATGGAAAGGAAATTGAGCTTACACCAACTGAATTTTCAATAGTGAAATATCTAATATCAAATGCTAAGCAGTCGTTAAGTAGAGACCAGATATTAGACGAAGTATGGGGAACTAACTATTTATATGATTTTAAAATAGTAGATGTAAATATAAGAAGGATAAGAAATAAAATAGAAGATGACCCATCAAAACCAAAATATATACAAACTATTTGGGGTTATGGATACTGTTTTAGAAAGGAAGAATAATAGTGTTACATTTTGAAGGTCTGAGAAAAAAAGTAATAAAAAACTATTTTATAATAATTATTATAATGGTTACTCTGTTTGAAGGATTGTTCATGTTTTACATACAAAACTACTATTATGATTCTGTCAAACAGCTACTTGAATCTGAAATAAAATATGCTGATGAATATAATGCTATTACAATGGAAACTACAAGTTTTGAGAAAAAAGTAAAAAATATATTTGATAAACAACCCTTAACTAAAAATTCAGAATTTGGAATTTCAATAATAGATAAAGATAAAAATATTATATTAGACCAATATGGTTTTAAAAGTAAAGAAAAAGCAAACTATGAAGATGTTAACAATGCATTAAAGATATAAAAACTAAAAATTTAACACCTTATACTTATAGAATACCAGATACAGGGGAGCATGTTATGAGTATCTCCTTACCACTTAAGGTAAATAATATAATAGAAGGTGTTGTTAGATATACAGTATCATTAGATGCTATTGATAATGCAATATTAAAGCAAGCTACATGGCTTATATTAGCAGGAATATTTATACTTATTATAGCTATACTAATAAGTCTTAAATTTGCTGAGACTCTTATAAAACCATTACGAGAGCTAAAGAAATTTGCAAATGAATTGGCTGTAGGAAATTATAATATAAAATTAGAAAAGATGAAGATTGTAGATGATGAAATTGGTGATTTAGCACAGACATTTGAACACATGGCACATGAGATTGACAAAAGTGAAAAATTAAAAGAGGAATTTATATCATCTGTATCTCATGAACTAAGGACTCCTCTTACATCTATAAAGGGGTGGAGTGAAACCTTAGGTTATGAAAGTATAACAAGAGAAGAACTAGACTTAGGTTTAGGCATTATACAAGATGAAACAGAAAGACTTATAAAACTAGTTGAAGAATTATTAGACTTTTCAAGGCTTTCTTCAGACAGGATAAAACTTCATGTTGATATAGTTGATGTTGAAGGTTTAATTGTAGGTGTTGTAAATCAACTTAAAGTTAAAGCAGCTGAAAAAGATATATCACTTTTATTTGAATTTGAAAATGAATTTATAGAGAACATTCAAGGAGATAAAAATAGATTAAGACAGGTTCTCATAAATTTAATACAAAATTCATTTAAATTTACGAGTCAAGGTGGTTACATAAAAGTTGTAGCTTCTCAAGATGAAGAGATAACAACCATATCAGTAGAGGATAATGGTTCAGGTATAGAAAAGCAAAATTTAAATAAAGTGTTAGATAAATTTTTCCAAGAAGATTATAATAAGGCTGGTAGTGGATTAGGACTAGCAATTAGTAATGAAATTGTAAAACTTCATGGTGGAAGAATGAAAATAGAAAGTGAAAAGAATGTTGGAACAAAAATAACTTTTAATATAAAAAATAAATTTGCTAAACAAGCATAAATTCTTAGAAAGAGGATTAAGATGAGAAACATAAAAATGATAGTAGCATACGATGGTTCAAGATATAAAGGATATCAAAAATTAGGTGACAATAATATGACTATTCAAGAAAAACTTGAAAATGTTTTAAGTAAAATGACTAATGAAACAGTGGAGATAATAGGTTCTGGAAGAACTGATATGGGAGCTCATGCAAGAGGACAAGTGGTAAATTTTAGAACTAATTGTATGGATTCTTTGGATAAAATTCAAAAATATTTATATGAATATTTACCAGAAGATATAGTTGTAAAAACTGTTGAAGAAGTTGATGAAAGATTTCATTCAAGATACAATGTAAAATCAAAGACTTATATGTATAAAATTGACAATAATAAGTATCATAATCCTTTTATAAGAAAATATGCTACTCATGTAAGTAAAAAATTAGATTTAGATAGAATGAGAAAAGCAAGTGAGTATTTAGTAGGAGAACATGATTTTACTAGTTTTGCTTCTTCTAAATCTAAGAAAAAATCAAATGTAAGAGAAATTTATTCTATAAACATAAAAGAAGATGATAATGTTATAGAAATATATGTAGAAGGAAATGGATTTTTGTACAACATGGTAAGGATAATAGTAGGTGCTTTGATAGATGTTGGTCTAAAAAGAAGAGCTCCACAAGATATTAAGTATATGCTTGAATCAAAAGATAGATGTCAATCATCAGATACTGCACCAGCTAAAGGACTATGTCTTTGGAAAGTAACATATTAATCAATTATATAAAACTCTCTTTAAAATAAAAATAAAATAAATTATATAGTTGACATAAATGGAAAAATAAACTATTATATATTTTATAAGAGAGATATAAAACTTTATATTTAAATCCTGTGAGAAAGAGAGTAACTTCTATGTGTTTTATAGAGAGCTGAGGATGGTGGAAGCTTGGCAAATAAGTATTAGTGAAAAGAACTTTGGAGGATACTAATTGAATTTAGTATGTTAGTAGGTAATCTCGCCTTAAGAGAAAGAGTGGATAAGTTTATCTTATCAATTAGAGTGGTAACGCGGATATATTTCGTCTCTTGGTTTTTCCAAGAGGCGTTTTTTAATATATTTAATTATTAGTGTTTATCTGGTATGTTGAACATTTACTAATTGATTAGCTAAGTTTATCAATAAGAGTGGTACCGCGGATATTTCGCCTCTTAGTATTTTAAAATACTAAGGGGTTTTTTTAGTATTAAAATGATTTTATGTGAGTCTAAATTCTCAGAGTCATTCAATATTAAGAATTTCTATAAAATAAAAATTATAATTTAAGATTGGGAGGAATTAAAAATGAAGGAAAAAGTAGTATTAGCATATTCAGGAGGACTTGACACATCAATCATAATACCTTGGTTAAAGGAAAATTATGAAGATATAGATGTTATAGCTGTTTGTGGAAATGTAGGTCAGGAAGATAAAATGGAAGATGTATATGAAAAAGCTTTACAAAGTGGAGCATCAAAGGCATATGTGGATGATATAAGTGAAGAATTTGTAACTGAAACTATATTTAAAGCCGTAAAAGCAGAGGCTAAATATGAAGGAAAATACTTATTAGGAACTTCTTTAGCAAGACCTATAATAGCTAAAAAATTAGTTGAAGTTGCTCATAAAGAAGGTGCAAAATATATATGCCATGGATGTACAGGAAAAGGTAATGACCAAGTTAGATTTGAAGCTACAATTGCAGCTCTTGACCCGACTATAAAAGTTATTGCACCTTGGAGAATTTGGGATATAAAATCAAGAGAAGATGCTATAGACTATGCTGAAAAACATAATATAAAGGTAACAGCAACTAAAGCTAAAATATATTCAGTAGATGCTAACCTTTGGCATGTTTCAACAGAAGGTGGAGATATAGAGCACCTAGAAAATGAACATAAAAAAGATGTTTATAAACAATGTGTAGACCCAGAAGATGCATGTGATGTAGCTGAATATGTAGAAGTTTACTTTGAAAAAGGTGTACCTAAAAAGGTAAATGGCGAAGAATTATCTCCAGTTGCACTGATTCATAAGTTAAATGAGTTGGGTTGTAAACATGGAATTGGTGTTATAGATATAGTTGAGAATAGACTTGTTGGTATGAAATCAAGAGGTATATATGAGACTCCAGGAGGAACAATCCTTTATGAAGCACATAATATTTTAGAAAGTGCTACTTTAGACAAAGATACATTACATTTCAAACAAATGGTATCTTATAAATACGGAGAACTTATTTACAATGGACTATGGTATTGTAAATTAAGAGAATCTATAGATGCATTTATGGAACAAACTCAAGATAATGTTACAGGAACAGTAAAAGTTAAACTTTACAAAGGAAATATAAAACCTGCTGGAATATTTACTGAAAATGCTCTTTATGATGAGGGAATATCTTCTTTTGGAAATAGTGAACTTTATGACCACAAAGATGCAGAAGGATTTATTAATTTATTCACTTTACCATTAAAAATCAGAGCTATGAAAGCTGGAAAATAATAAAATAAATTATTTAAGAGTGTATAAAAACTATTTTTAGGTTTTTATATGCTCTTTTTTTATTTGAATTTATTAAATTATACAGTAAATAGTATAAAAAAATATATTATAGTTCCAAATGGCTTAATAATGTGAAAATATAAGACCTAAAATATAAATTTTATAAATACAATAGTTATTGACTCTCTCATTGTAAGAGGGTTTATACTGAATCTAATGAAAATTTATAGTGAGGAGATAGATTATATGAGAAAAATAATTGAAATTAAACATCATTCACATGATTATGAGTGTATGTGGAATGGTATAGAAGATTTATATATAAATAAAACAGGTGAATGCCTTCCAAACGATTTTTTCTTTTTACTGTCAGGTTTTGGTTCATTTTGTTATATGAAAACAAATAAAGCTGATTTGAAAAGAATGGTAGCTTTGGGAGATGGAAGGACAAAACAGATGTATAAATTTTTAGCACCAATTGTTGGATTTGAATACAAACATCATGAGTTTAAAAAGTATGAGCAAGCATTAAAGAAAGCAAAATCTGAAATTGATGATGGATATCCAGTTATTTTAGGAGCTTTAGATATGTGTTATCTACCATATTATAAGAAGCTATATCATAAAGAACACATTCCTTTTCATTATATATTAATGGTAGGATATGATGATGAAGGAATATATCTGTATGATTGTGGTAGAACAGAATTATTACATCTTTCTTATGATAAATTACGTGAAAGCATGAATTGCAATTCCCCTGGATTAAGCAAAGAAAATACTATTTGCACAATAAGAATGAATACTTCAAAGAATAAATATAACATTGCTAGAGAAGCTATTGCTATAAAGCGTGATATGTTTTTAAATCCACCTAAAGGATTTTTGGGATATAAAGGTTTTGAAAAGTTTATTAAAGAGTTGCCACAGTGGAACACTGAATTGGATAAAGATGATTATGATAAGATTTTGACCAATATGGTTATGTTTTTTGGAACAGTACCAACAATTCCAAATGCAATCAAAGGAATTAAAGAACCAGATACTGTTCAATTTAAAGGTGGATTTGATAAAATGAGTAGAATGCTCAACAGTATTGGGGAGGAATACAAAAACGACTCTTTTATACAAGTAGCTGATATTTTTGATAAAACTGCTATTATAATTGAGAAAATATCCAATATTATAATAGATTACTTAACTCAAACATGTGATGATACAGGACAACTTCCGTTATTGTTCTCTGAGGTCTTAGAGCATATGAAAACAGGATATTTAATCTTGGATGTATAAAAAATATATTGTTGACCCTAACATTACGTAATAGTGTAATATGAAAATATAGCTTGAATATATTAGTAGGTATTGATGGCTGTAAAATTAAAATTTGAGGTGTGGATATGAGAACAGTGAAACAAGTTTCTGATTTAACTGGAATAAGTGTGAGGGCATTACATTATTATGATGAAATAGGTCTTTTAAAACCAAATAAAATTACAGATGCAGGATATAGACTTTATGATGATGAATCTATTAAAACTCTTCAACAAATTTTATTTTTTAAGGAGATTGATATTCCTTTAAGAGAGGTTAAGGAAATAATGTCAAGCCAATATTTTGATAAGGTTGAAGCTCTAAAAAATCAAAAAAAATTACTTATTTTAAAACGAAAGAGACTGGATGAATTGATAGAGCTTATAAATCAAACTCTAAGAGGAGAAGGAAATATTGATTTTAAAGAGTTTGATATGAGCGAGTATTTTGATGTTTTAGAAGAATTTAAAAGAGAGCATAGGAATAAGGTAATTAAAATTTATGGTAGTGTAGAAAAATACAATGAATATATAGAAAGAGTTAAGTCTAATGAAGAGAAAATTGCTAAAATGGCTATAAAACAATATGGAACTATTGAGAAGTTTGCCCAAGCTATAAAAACAAATTTTAGCAGTGATATATTGAATTTAGGAGAAAAATTTGATAGATATAAAAATGATTGTTTAAAAGAAAAACATCCAAAATTAAAAGAATTATATAGAAAGCTTGTAGAAGATTTAAGTAGGAATCATTCTTCAACAGACCTTCAAGAAATAGCAAAAGAGATAACAGATATATCTAAAAAAGATTATGAAATTTTCTCTATGGATACTGGTGATGACAACTGGTATTATATGGTTCAAAATTATCTAGTAAATCCTATGTGGATAGAAGAAGTAGATAAAAAGTATGGAAGTGGAGCAGGTAAGTTTATTGGACAAGTACTAAAGACTTATCTAAGAGATAGAAAACCAAAGATAAATACATTGTATGAAAAACTTGTAGAAGATTTGAGTAGAGATTGTTCTTCAAGGGAAGTTCAAAGCATTGTTGAAGAAATAGACAATGAAATGAAAAGAAGTAATGAATTTTATAAAATAGACAATGGTGAAAGATACTTTGATTATATGTCAGAGCTTTATTTACAAGATTCTAACTATATAAAAGTAACTGATAAGAATTATGGTGATGGTGCATCTAAGTTTATTGGAGAAGCTTTTAAGATTTATTTTGATAATAATAATTGTTGAAAATTTGGAAGTAAAAAATATGTAAGTTTTATAAAAGCACAAAAATAAGGATGTAGATTAGCTCCATCTATATCCTTATTTAAAGTTATTAAAATATATAGTTTACATCAAACTTAACACTTTCAATAATATTTCCCAAATATGTTTTTATACTTTCAACTTCTTCTAAAGATTTTAATTTATTTTCAGTATAAATTGCTTTGTCCAGAATATTAAACCTTAATCCTATTTCATCAAAGTACTCATGATTTAAAACTTTGTACCAATGGTTTTTTTCTTTATTCCAACTCGTAGATATTGAATCAGCTTCTTTTTGAGCTTTTTCCCAATCTTCATTTTCTATAGATTTTTCTAAAACAGATATATTGTCTTTATATCCTTCTGTAAAATCATATAGTTTATTGTTAACATAAAATCCAAATAATACAAATAAGATAGTCCATAGTATAACAAATGTTGTAGATTTCAATATTAATCACCCTTTTTATTTTGAATAAATATTTTGTCATTTTCATCTAAAACACAAATAAGAACATCTTTAAAAGTTTCTATGTGATTAGATTTTAAAATACCCATTAACCAGTTAGTATCTTTTTGAGCTATGTCTAGATTTTTATTTATTATTCTACCATCCAGTATAAGTGGGATAGGTAAATGATTAAAAGCTCTTGGAGGAGTACTATTGTAGCTTGATGCTGGTACAACACTTAGATTACCATCAGTCTCCAAAATAGCATATTGTACATCTTTTAGGTTAAAGTATCCTTGAATCCTAAGTTGTTCTAATAATTCATCTATACTAATTCTTTCTTTTTTAAGCTCTTTATATACAATTTTTCCTTTATCTATTAATACAGAAGGTTTACCTGATAAAAATGAACTTAATTTTCTACTTTTTAATGATAAGAATGAAATTAGAGTCTGCATGATTACAAGTCCAGATATTGCTGCAACACCATTTATGATTGGTATATTATTATTTTCCATTGGGACAGATGCAACTTCTGCAATTAATAGTGTTATAACTAAATCAAAACAGTTCATTTCAGCTATTTCACCTTTTCCCATGACTCTAAGTGCAATTAGCACTGTTATGTATAATATAATACTTCTTATTAATACTACTGTCATATCTATCAATTACTCCTTTAAAAAATATTTACACTTAGTTAGTATATCCTATATAAAAAATTTAATTCAAAGTATAAAAAACCTTAAATAATTGGATTCAACTATT
>OBZK01001015.1_pt1 | contig 11975 bp, 12 predicted proteins | sample 1495511 | NCBI WGS metagenome assembly OBZK01 (sample SAMEA2580233, study PRJEB22360) | human gut metagenome | biome: human gut; feature: human-associated habitat; material: faeces | place: Denmark | collected 2008/2010
TCTCCAGATGATTGTCTTAAGTTCATCCGTAGTCATTTTCTCTGTATCATAACGACAGGATTAACAAAAAGACAGTCAATCGAAATGGTTGGTCTTTTGCTTAGAGACTTTTCTGTTTTTCATTTGTTCAAACATATCATCCCATTCTACTTCGTTATTCCATTCATCGTCATAGGATATGGCCGCTTTGCCTTCTTTGCTGTAATGGGTGTTTTGAATTGCTAATTTGTATGCTTGCAACCCATATATTCCAGTATTCATATTTGGGTGAAATGGCAATGCTTGTTCTCTTACTGCCTGTTTAGCTGCCATGGTAAAAAACGTTGTCATGTCCATTCCGAGATTAGATAAGAGTTCCTGTAATTGAGCCTTTAACGTTTCATCAATTCGCACGGTTACATTTGTATTTGCCATTTATGCCACTCCCTTCTTTTGATTAATATTATATTTTATGCTTTTTATGTTGTCAATACAATGTGTTAACAATGCACATGAATGAAAATCCAAAAATAAATTTTAGTGCCTATTTCATCATTAAAAGTATTGGGCACTTGTAGTTTGAGAAAAAACTGATTTTATGCTACCATATATTTATTGAAAAGTCTGCATGTACAGTACAGGAAAAAGTGATATAGACAAGAAATGTAAAGATATGTTAGATAGGAAAAATATTAAATATTTGCGATGAGGGAATTACAGAACGCACAGGATAAGTTTGTTATCAGTGAGGTGGATGAAACTTGAATTGAAGAACAAGGAGTGTGCCATGATTAACCGTGGCACGAGTAATGTGGTAAGTTCTAAAATGCATTGATTAAAATCGCGGGTTTGTATTGTCAGCATATTGTTTGTAGGATGAGAAATCAGAATCATATCTGCAAGAAAGTCAATAAAAATAGGATAAAAGTCTACAATGAACAGCTTTTTTGGAGGGAAGATTATGTATGAAGAATATAATATCATGGATTTAAAACCAAGAAAAAATCCTTATGTTAAAACGTGTAAGAAGCAGGTGACAATCAATCTTGATGAAAACGTGATCACGTATTTTAAAAATCTGTCTGAAGTAGTTGGTATTCCATGCCAGACTCTCATCAATTTGTATTTATGTGATTGCATGAAGAACAATCGTCTGCCGGAAGCGGTCCGGAAACAAAACATTTCTTTCTTGCAGAATTATTAATTTAATTGTTGGATATTTTTGATGCACCTTTTTGGGGGGATCAACGGCAGCTTTATTTAGGTGAGACTTCCGGGTACAGAGGAATCCTAGTTTTTTAATGCCGAGCAGGACAGAACAATATCATTGAAAAAGCCTTTCATGGAGCTTATGGCTTTGGCAAGTGCAGTGAATCAGGAAGAACAGCGTTATGTATGTGAAGAATTTGAAAGTAATAAGGAATTATCTCTGTACGATATGCTGTTTAGAGATGAAAACATTAAAGAGGACATCAAAGACAAAAAAGTTCACAGTAAACCGGTTAAAGAAAATAAAAAACTAATCTATCACACATAGATGTGTTAGATACTAAAAGAGGGTGAAATATGTATGGACTGGACGAGGTTTGATAATCATGGAGAATCAAATAATCATGCATTTGAAGTTATGTGCAATTTGCTCTTTGAGTCATGGTGTAAGGATACTTATGGAGAAGAATTGACTCATTTTTCGTTTGTGAATGGAGATGGGGGAGATGGAGGAGTTGAAGCGTTTGCTTCGTTGACAAATGGCGATATAATTGCTGTACAATCCAAGTGGTTTCCTGAGAAAATCGAAGACGGACAAATAAGACAGATAGAAAAATCTTTTCAAACTGCGGTTGCAGTACGCCCCAATATTAAAGAATATGTTGTATGCGTTCCTAGGGATTTAGGAAATAAGCGGATTGTTAGAGACAGAAAGGTTGCAAATAATACAGAGTCAGATAGATGGGATAAATTGAGCTCTGATTTAAAAAAATCGAATCCGAATGTTAATATTATTCTATGGGATGAAACTTCTATTCAGGAACGTCTGACTAGACCGGAGAATCAAGGAATTTACAAATATTGGTTCGAGAATACGATTGTATTCGATGATCTTTTTAAGCTTTCATTTGAGAAGACTGTAAATGGATGGGCAAAAGCAAAATATATTCCAGAGATTCATACAGCGGGGTATATTCATAATCAGTTAGAGTACTTTGTAGGCAGTATAGAATTGTCTTTACGTCGATACGAAGAAATCTGTAAGTTCATTGCTAGAATGGAAGCGCTAATGCGTTCATATAAAGATTTATTGGAATTAGGAATTCCAAAAGCAGAAAAAGAATTACAGGATAATATTGAAAAAGATTTGATTATTATTAGTAAATGGTTGAGCGTTCTCGATTCTATTAGACAAGCTATTAAATTAGGAAGTAGAGTGAGCAAAATTACTGAAATATTTAGCTTAAATTGTTCTTTAGCGGATATTAGAAATTCTTCTTTACACTTTGGTAAGTATTTTCATTTTAGTGAAGCAGAAAAATTGTTGGAAAATATCGAGGATGATTTCTTCAATTTAGTACGTTTGATAGACTATCGTGATGATAATAAAATTATTTTTTTAGGAATGCAAGGTACTGGTAAGACCGCAGGGATTATTGCAGAGGCTGCTAGTTATTTACAAAATGGTGTTCATTTGCCAGTGATCGTTCATGCTAAAGAGTACAAAGAGGGTGATTCTTGGGCATCTATGATAATAAAAACTCTGGGATTGAATGCGGAATGGAATGAGATCGAGCTTTTTGGTGCCTTACAAAATGCGGCATTTATCAGAAAACCAAGAGATGGTGAATTCTTTATAGAACCTCAATGTGTGGTTATTGTTGATGGAATTGATGAAGCATCTTCATGGGAATATTGGAAAGGAAAAATCGAAGAAACTACTGCATTCAAAAAAAGGTTTCCAAGGATTAAGTTTGTATTTTTGTCTAGACCATATGTGTTTGAGAACCGTTTTGAACTATCATATCGGGATTGCTTTTATTCATTGCCTATTTCTGGTGATGGAGACCTTGATGAAATATGTGATAAGTACTTTTCAAAGTATCGAATTGATATCGGTGAAAACCATTGGATAAAGACCAATTTAAAAAATCCAGTATCGATTAAATTGTTTTCGGACATATATCGTAATACCCCAATTGTTAATTTGAGCAAAAACACGACTGTCTTAACAGAATTATATAAAGCAAAAATTTCTTTTATGGAAGATACATATATTTCAGATCATCAGGGCTTGAGAGGCGTGAAAGTCATTCAAACATCGTTGATTGAATTGGCGCAATTATTTACAAAAAGTAGTTCGATTCAATACGAAGAGATACTCGATAAGGTCTCTATACCGGTAAAAAATCACTTGGACGAAATACTCAATTTTCTTATGGATGAGGGCTTTATTTATTCACACATAAAGCAAGCGGATGACTTTTCTGCGCCAACTACTTTCTATTCGTGGGGGATGCAACCGGCATTTGATTATCTTATTGCTCAAAAAATGTATGCAGGATTAATTTCTGGTCAAAAAATAGAGATTAAATGTACCGATGGTATTCACCAAATGTTGTCTTTAATTGCAATTGAAAATGGAAAACTTATAACAGAGTTTGAAAATCTCACAATAGACGATCAAGATGCCTTTGAATTGATTTACTATGCACTTGCTAATTGTTCGACAAATGTTGCAGAGAAATATAGAGAGTATCTTAAGCAATTAATGAAATTTTCAGTTGCAGAATTTAGGGAGATTTTTAGTAAGGTTATTCAGCCTGTTTTAAGAATAGATAAACATCCATTAGGTTCAATGTTGTTAGATGAATTTTTGAGAGAATTTGACAATGCGGCAGAAAGAGATATTTGGTGGTCAATTCCATCCTATTTAAAGGATAACTATAATTCAGATTGGAGAGCATATACGGAGTTAGATTTCGAAAGCATTAAGCTCTATAATACGGATAAACATACTGCTGCACCATTGGCATTAGTCTGGAGTTTGTCATCGGTAAATAATTCTGTTCGCCAAAGTAGCAGATACAAATTAACAGCATGGGGAATATCTAATCCATTAGAATTCTGGAAACTATTTGAAAAATGTATATCAATAGACGATGTTCAAGTACTTGAAGACATATTTGCGGTTTCATTTGGAATAGCTTTAGATCAATTTATCTGTGATGAATATTTACTTATTGCTTCAAAATGGTTCGTAGAAAATTTATTTAGCAACGAAGGACTAAAGAAATACGAAAATGTTGCTTTAAGGTATTATGGGGCAGGTGTTGTTAAAACTGCAATTTCCCATGGGCTGATGGATGCAGGACTGCGTCAATTGGTTACACCTCCATATTCTTATAATCCAGATTATTTACCGTTATGCAGAGACGCATTAGATTCAAATCGTATGGGAGGTTATCAGGCGATAGATTATGATTTGGCTAGATATGTTCTTTGTGATAGATTAGATGATTATTTCAGAACAGATTATATAACAAAAGAATACCATTATAAGGCAGCTGAGTTTATTACAAAATATGAGACGAAATATAACCTTTCTGATTTGAAAGTTGAGGGGTTTATTATCGCTTTAGCATATCAATTTATACTGGATCAGGGATGGAATAAAGAAAGATTTTGGGGATATGAAGATAAAGATAACCTTGGAATTGATATCGTGATTCGAAGAACATATTATCCAGCAACTCATGGGGAAATGAGCCGTGTTATGACTGTTGCAGAGAAGAATGTTTGGCTTGCTAAACATAAAATAGAGGCGATATTTGCTAATGAAATTCCATTAAGTAAAGATTATGAGACTTTTCAATATGTGGATGATTATTCTCAGTTAGAGGATTTTACTAATACATATCAAGATTATGCTAACACATTGCATAGAGCGAAAAAGCATACTTGGTTCAATGCCGATTTGTTAGCATGTCTTGATTGTGAGACAATTGATAAAGAGAAGATTGAAAGGTGGATGCAGAATACGGATATTCCCCAGTTCGATAAATGGATATCGAATACTAACGGAGAGGTTCTTCTCTATACAGCAACTGATGTACAAAACAATTTGAGCGGAATTACAGAAACTGTATGGATTTCAGCAGGTGCAGTTAAGAAAAATGATTTTCAACAACTGCTAATACTATTGGATAATTATTGCGAAGATAGAAATGAATTACTGAATGTATGTGATTTTCATTCATATCAAGATTGCAGATGTTATTGTACCCCACAAGAAGCTTGCTTAGTGCATTCAGAGCGTGAGATAAATAGTGTGTTGTCAATCGGAAAGGATAATAGTAAAATTGAAATATTTAAATTAGTAGAAGAATGTCTCAGTGCAGACGAAATGGAAACAGAGAGATACTATACTTTCCCTTCTAAATTAACGAGAGGACTTACCGGCATTGTTTATGGAGACGGTTTTTCATACTCTGATAAAAGAGGAAACGTAATCGCTAGATATAGTGATAGTGGCGAGAAGTGGGGGACTTTCCAACAGACGTTAATGATTAATTATGATAGATTAATGTCTGGATTAACTGAAGCTGAGTTAATGCCTGTCTGGCTATTCCGTTTGTATAGGGAACCATCACCAAAAGCGAGAGAAAGATTTGACAATTTGATGCATAGCTCAGACAAGACGTTTATGGTGTGGCAGGAGGGGAATCAGTTCAGGTTTAAAGAACTTCTCCCCTTAGAGCCGGAAAGAAATGATTAAACCGTTAATGTGGATTTCAATTTGGAATCAATTCTTAAAAGATATACTATATCAAGAGAAGATGAATTAGTAGATATGGATGAAGACGATATTGTTACATTCGATGAGAATACATATTAGGATGTAGTACATCACAAATCAGAATGATCCGTGATGAGAATGCCTGTTATTGTTTCAATTGTTTTCATTTGCCGAATTCTATATTGTAAATGTTGTAAAAATGTTTGATTAACATTCATAATAGGGTACAATACAATTAGCTAAATAAAATATTGCACTGATGATGCGAGAAATGATGAAAAAATGGGGTATGAAAAAATGGCAAGAGATATATTGTTTTCTGGGGAATCAAAAAATGTTGAATACAAAGTCACTTTACCAGATAAAAGCGAAAAGTACATGAAAACTATTGTAGCTTTTGCTAATACTCAGGGTGGAAAGCTGATTGTAGGTATAGATGATAAGACACACGAGATTGTTGGCGTGGAAAATGAGATATTATTTCAGGTAATGGATGGAATTGCCAATGCTATTTCCGATTCTTGTGTGCCGCAGATTATTCCTGATATTGAACCACAGACAGTAGATGGAAAAACAGTTATTGTTGTGTCCGTAGAAGCAGGAAAAAATCGTCCATATTATTTGAAATCGAAGGGAAAAGAGAATGGCACCTATATTCGTGTAGCAGGTACATCCAGACAAGCTTTTCCAGAGAAAATAAGAGAACTTGAAATGGAAGGCGCCCGGATTTCATGGGATGAGCTTATTTGTGTGGGGTATCCTGTTTCGGATGAAGCAACCGAAAGACTTTGCCAGGATATTGAAAGCTTTCGGGAAAAAGCTGGAATGACAGAACATTCAGTAAAGAAAGAGCAGCTCATTAACTGGAAAATTCTGAAACAAAGTGAAGGACAGATAATGGCAACAAATGCCTATGCATTGTTAACGTCTGATTACTTCCCATTTTCTAAGACCCAATGTGCAGTCTTTAAAGGAACGGACCGGGCAGTATTTCTGGATAAAAGAGAATTTACAGGACCAATCTATGCACAGATTGAATCAGCAGTAGATTTTGTATTGAGAAATATAAGACTTGGAGCGAGGATTGATGGCTTGGTGAGAAAAGAAAAGTATGAGCTTCCACTAGAGGCAATCAGGGAAATGATTATCAATGCACACTGTCATCGAAATTTATTGGATGAATCCTGTATTCAGGTTGCGGTTTATGACGATCGATTAGAGGTGACTTCTCCTGGTGGCTTGTATAATGGACTGACTTATGAGGAAGTCATGAATGGCCATTCTAAAATCCGAAATAAAGCAATTGCTAATATTTTTAGTCAGATGGGACTTGTGGAAGCGTGGGGCAGTGGAATTAAAAGAATTTTTAATGCTGCGAAAGAATATGGGCTTTTAGAACCAAAATTTCAAGAATTCGATAACATGTTTCGGGTAGAATTGTTCCGTAGTTCTTTACCGATGACCTTAGAAAACAAAAGCATCGGAGAAGCATCGGAGAAGCATCGGAGAAACATCGGAGAAACATCGGAAAAACAAGAGACAGTTGATTTTAATAGTACCCAGCTGGAAATATTAAAGTTGCTTATGGAGAATAATCGGTTATCAGCGGTAAAATTAGCAGAAAAGATTGGCGTTGCTAGTCGAAATATAGAAAACAATATTAAGAAATTAAAAGAACTTGATATTCTTGTCCGACATGGTTCGCCTAAAAACGGATACTGGGAAGTTATAGATTGTTCGGAAAAGAACGATGAAGACACTGAATGATTATATGTCCTATCGTATGAAAGCTGCAGAAGATAGGGAAGATGAAAAAGCATTTTGATTTCAGCATAGGAGGGTGACCAACTTTTGACCCAAATATTTCTGGTAAAAGAAAATAGCCTGTATAATATGTATAAATATGGTACTTTTTATAGAATCAAAACCACAAGATATTGTAGAAACCGAAATACAATCATTGAATTCGAATAGTATAATAAAGCCCAGAAGCCTTATAAATCAAAGGTTTCTGGGCTTTGTGCTTGCAAAATGCTTGCAGTTTGAGGAAAATGCAACGAATAAACAAGTGAGGAGCCGATAAGGCTCCTTATTTTTTTGCACTTTGTATGAGCATTTGAGAATCAACCATTCGGAGTTCCAATTCTTGCTCAATTTCATCAGCACGGTTAAGTAAAAATGCTTTTGTTGTTTCATCTGGAGAAAATTGAGCTTCATCTCTTAAATGGTCGATGATAACTTTACTGTCTGCCCATTCCTTTAGAAAATGCTTTAATACAGGAGAATCAAAAGATATGGTCAGAGTATTTAGGTCAAATTTTCCATCAGCATCTTTGTTACCATGAAACTGAACTTTGCCAACTTTGGAGATGGCAAATAGATAAGGTGCAACTTCTCCAATGGTTTCTAAATGAATGTCTTGAAAAGAGGTGATACTAATATGTAAGGCATCAGCAATGCGTTGTAAAGGTTCTTGTTTGGGATTTCTATTACCTGTTTCGTATTTTTTTAGTGTACCCAGAGGAATACCAGAAAAATCCGCAAGTTGTTGTTGAGTTAACCCACGGAGTTCTCTATAATATCTGATTTTTTCACTGACATTCATAATAATATCTCCAATCATATTTCTTTTATTCTAATACATTGTACATACATTGTCAAGAACAAAATGAGAACCTAAGCACAATAAAGATTGACAAAAAGTGTTACATGAGATAATATGAATACAAGGAGAACAAAATGGTCACCAAATAACAAAAAAGAGAACAAAATGGAGGTTGTGAATAATGAGTACATCAAAAAAATTAAAAAGTGAACAGCTTTTTGTGAGAGTAGAAACGGTGATGCATGATTTACAGATTTCCAGACCTTTTGCGTATCGCATGATTGCAGGTTGGAATGAAGAACTGAAAGAGCAAGGTTATACAACTATTTGCGGACGTATTCCAAAGGCTTATTATGAAAAAAAGATTTACGGCATGACTAAAGAATAAAACAGCCCTCCCTCGGCAAAGGAAGAGCTGTTAGAAAGTGCGGATATTTATTTCGTTTAATAAATTGTACCGCGTTTTTATATGATAATCAAGGAGAAACGTGGTCATGGGAAAATCTAGAAAGAGTACGATAAGGAAGTTTGAGTTTTATGAAACAATAACGGATAACGGTATAGAAAGCGGTTATGTCAGACTTGCTAATACTCAATTTCATTCGGATGCTGTGATGGATTTATCTGCAAATAGTTATAGGGTATTTACGTACATGAAGTTCAGAGCGAAAGGAAACAAAGTATTCACTTACACGTATGAGAATGCAATAAAAGATGCATCTATAAGCCGCCAAACATTTTTGAAAGTGAAAAAAGAATTGATAGATAATGGTTTAATAAAACAATTGGCATCAAATGCATATTCTCCGTCGAAGTTTGAATTTAGTGCGGAATGGAAGAATTACCATAGCAAAAGGAGAGATTGGTTTACAGATGAACGTATCGGTAAAAATGCTAAGAGCAAAAGAAAGCAACCACAAAGAAAATAACGGAAAACAAATAAAAGAATTTTACGAGTCTAAAAATTAGACGAGAGTGGCATCTAAAAATCAGACGACAAGAAAACAGTGAAAAACGTTGTCGTCTAAAAAATAGACCCTGTACTCATCTAAAAAATAGACGACAGTTCAAGTCTAAAAAATAGACGCATATATATGTATGCCATATATACTTGGACGATTAGGTATTAGGAGGATTAACTTTGAGTGCAAGCAAGGATACAAAAAGAGGAACTTGGAAGGTCTATATTCGATACATAGATTGGATGGGGAACAAGCAGATTAAAACTAAACGTGGATTTCAGACAAAGAAAGAGGCTTTGGCATGGGAGAGGGAATTTCTACAGTCGCAGTCTAAGGATATGAATATGAGTTTTAAGGCATTTGCAGAGATTTATATGAATGATATGAAGCCACGCATTAGGGAAAGCACAATGGAGAATAAGCGTTATATCATTGATAATAAACTTATTCCTTACTTTGGCTCACGCTCATTAGCATCTATAAAAGCATCGGATATTATCCAATGGCAGAATGAGTTGCTGAACGCCAGAGATGAAGATGGAAATGCATACTCACCGACATATCTGCGTACTATCCAAAATCAATTAAGTGCAATTTTTAACCATGCCAGAAGATTTTATTCGTTACCGGTCAATCCATCTGCACAAGCAGGAAAAATGGGGCGACAAAATGCTAAAGAAATGCATTTCTGGACGCAAGACGAGTTTTTGCAATTTATCGAGTATATGAAGGTCAAACCTGTGTCATATTACGCATTTGAGATATTGTATTGGACTGGAATTAGAGAGGGAGAGCTTCTGGCATTGACACCAAGCGATTTTAATTTTGTTACGAAGCAGTTAATTATCAATAAAAGCTATCAACGTATTGGACAGAAAGATATGATTACTGATCCTAAAACGGAGCAGAGCAATCGGACTATTTCATTGCCGGTTTTTTTGTGCGAAGAAATCCAAGATTTTATAGCTTCTCTTTATGGGATAACACCCAATATGAGGATTTTTAATGTTACCAAAAGTTACTTGCATCATGAAATGGATAGAGGTTGTAAAGAGAGCGGTGTAAAAAGAATTAGGATTCATGATTTGCGACATTCTCATGCTGCACATTTGATTGAATTGGGATTTTCACCAGTTGCGATAGCGGAGCGGCTAGGACATAAAGGAATATCAATCACATATATGTACGCACACCTGTATCCATCAAAACAGTATGAGCTTGCAGAGAAACTATCGGAAGATAGGACTAGAGCTAGTGAAAAAATAAATTTGACAGGGGATGATGAGAATGTTTAAGAGGGCTGATTCAAAAAATGAAACAGAAGTTAAAAAGCAAGATGTTAAGGGACGTAAGCGTAAAATCATTTTCAATATGAGAGTTACCGAAGATGAGCGAGACCAGATAAATCAAAGAGCGGCACTATCTGGTCTGTTAAAACAAGAATTTTGTATTCAGTCACTAATGCATCAGAAAGTTGTTTGCTATGGAAATATACGCTTAATAAGTGAAGTGAAAAGTCAGTTGTGCAATATAGAAAACCATTTAATACGTTTAGAATCAGCAGATAATTTTGATGCAGATAAACTGGAACAATTAAGAATGATTTTGGAATTGCTTAATAGCTTAAAGGAGAATAATTAAATTCTTGCGTTGTATGTTAGTTTGATTTATGGACAACAAGCAGAATAAAACGGGAGAAAGTAATGAGAGACTATAGTTCACAAAGAGAAGAAATTGAAACTATAAAACCAAGAACCATAACAGTGAATCTTTCCGATGCAGATGTGAGACGCCTTGCAGAAAAATCCGGTGAGGGCGGTCTGACGATTTCAGAACTGTTGGAGAACTTCATCGGGGATTTAGTAGACGGAACATATTCCAATGGAAGTGACGAACGGATGTATGCGGAACAGTGGTATCAGCGTTGTTGGTTTGCCATGTTTTCAGATGATACGTTTCTGAAATTTTTGCTGTTGTGGGGAGATTTGGACGCTTATATTGATTTGATGGATGAACTTGAAAGCAACAAAAAAGAAATGGCAGAAATGACCGCTGATGCCGAAGAATATTCCTCAGAGGAACGGGACGAATTACAAGAGTACATCAATGATTTACAAAAGGAAAAGGACTATTATTGGAATAAATTTTTGGAACGAAAACGCCAAAAAGAATCCTATGTTTTTGAAAAAGAAATTGAAAATATTATGGCGTGGAAATCGCAGCTTGACACATTACTTGACACCGAAAATCTGTAGGTCAACATTATTAGCAAGCAGGGGGAAATTATATACACTCGGTGTCAAATATTCTCCCTATACTTGCTATAGCAAGCATAGGGAAAATATAGACACTCGTGCCATTTTCCCACTTGTTAGCCGCTACACTGGGGCACTGCCCCCTAATACCCCCAGCCATAACATTTTGCAAAAAGGTAAAACGATTGTTCCGCAGACGGCACAACAAAAATAGAATCACTGACGAACAATTTTGTAATTTCCTCACGGTGAGGAAATTTTGAAAGGAGAGTTTACTATACTGATAGAACGTGCAGTTGAAATACGATGATGAAATATGATAAAATAAAATTGACAAATCGTTAAGGAAAGAATCGAAGGTGGTGCAAACGAAAAAGCAGTATTGA
>OBZK01001026.1_pt1 | contig 11843 bp, 9 predicted proteins | sample 1495511 | NCBI WGS metagenome assembly OBZK01 (sample SAMEA2580233, study PRJEB22360) | human gut metagenome | biome: human gut; feature: human-associated habitat; material: faeces | place: Denmark | collected 2008/2010
CGCGCTGAAAATCGCGGGTCATGAGGAGATGAAGGTCCGGGCCGTAAAGGATGTGAGGGATGCTGTCTTTACCCACGGGACCATAGACGTGCTGGACATGGGTCTGGTTTCCATGGATGAGCTGGTGCGGGGGCAGGTGTCCGCCATGTGCGGGGACGCCGCGTTCCGGTATGTGGAGAAGGTAATTGAACTTGCCATGGACGGACAGGTGGATGCCACGGTCACCAATGCCTTTAATAAGGAGGCCGTGAACCTGGCAGGCCATCACTATTCCGGCCACACGGAGATTTATGCTGATTTGACCGGAACAAAAAACTATACCATGATGCTGGCCCATGAGAACATGCGGGTGGTCCATGTATCCACCCATGTGTCCCTGCGGGAGGCCTGCGACCGGGTTAAGAAGCAGCGGGTGCTGGATGTAATCCGCATTGGGGATAAGGCGTGCAGGGAGATGGGGATTGAGAACCCCAGGATTGCAGTTGCGGGGCTGAATCCCCACAGCGGCGAGCACGGTCTGTTCGGGCAGGAGGAAATCCGGGAGATCATCCCTGCCATTGAGGCTGCCAGGGCAGAGGGAATCCGGGCAGAGGGCCCTGTGCCCCCGGATACCGTGTTCTCCAAAGCCAGAGGCGGCTGGTATGACATCGTGGTGGCCATGTATCATGACCAGGGACACATCCCCCTTAAGGTGGTGGGTTTTGTCTATGACCAGGAAAAGCAGGCCTGGGACGCGGTGGCCGGCGTCAACATCACCCTGGGGCTTCCCATTATCCGTGTGTCTGTGGACCATGGAACGGCCTTTGACCAGGCGGGAACCGGAACAGCCAGCGAGCTGAGCCTGAAGAATTCCCTGGAGTACGCAGTCATGTTTGCCAGGAACCGGAAGCAGCAGAGAGTATAAAAATACGTGTATAAAAATACAGGACACCAGATAATGAAAGCTATCTGGTGTCCTTATTACTATGAACAGTCCTTTCCCGCTTACAGCACAAACATCCTGGCTGTCATCAATTCATTGATGGAACGGGCGGTATAGGAAACCGTAAAATCATCGGTCATCACCATTCCGGGATAATAGGAAGCCCTCAGGGCCTGGAAATGGTCTTTGAAGTTGATTTCCATGACAATGGTTTCAGGCACCTCCAGATGGCAGGCATCCTTTGTGAGAAGGGCATTCTTCGCGCCTTCCTCAATAAGCTCCTGGGCCATCTCCGGCGCCAGGTTGACGGTGGCTGCGCCCATGCCTTCCTTCACTGCCACTGCCGTGATGCCGGGATCGTATTCATGGACATGGCTGCAAAGATTTTTGTCGCCGCTGATGAATACCGAGGGAACGCCCAGGGATGCGCCCACATAGGCGTGCATGAGGAATTCCGAAGCCAGTTTGCCGTTGAATTTAATGTAATTGGTCTTGCGGTTCATGGTGTGGGCCAGGGGGCTGCCGTTGGTACCGGCAGGAGAGTGGTATCCCACGAACATGAGGGCGTCAAAGCTCTGGTCCAGACCGCAGACCATGGAATCAGGGGAGTATTTCCAGCCCAATATGATTTTTGCTTCCTTTGGAAGAAGGGAGATATCCATGTTTCTGCCGGATTCATGGGCATCCTTTATGTAGATTTCTGTTGCTCCGGCTGCCAGGGCTCCCCTGCATGCCGCGGCTGCCTCCAGGGTCATTTCCCTGGCCATGGGACCGTGTTCCAAATCACCTAAGTTGGTGGAGCTCCAGGAAGTGGAGCCGGCCACCCCCTCAAAGTCCACACTGATATAAACCTTCATAATTTTATTCCTCCTGTATTCTGGTTTTTCTAAGCAATATCACGTTTTAAAAGTTTCAGGGCCAGTTGGGCCTGCAGCTGCACTCCCAGCTTAAGACATTCTTCGTCGATATCGAAGTCCTGGCTGTGAAGGGGGGCTGTAATGCCTTTTTCCCTGTTGGCGCATCCCAGATGATAGAAAACTCCCTTTGCCTTTTCCAGGAAAAATGAAAAGTCTTCCACCCCCAGACTGGGGAATTTCTTTGGATGGATGTGTTGGCTTCCAAGGACCTCTTCGGCTGTCTCCACCAGCACATCCACGATTTCGTCTGAGTTTATGAGGGCGGCATATCCCGGGACAATGACAACCTCCCCGCTGCCTCCCATGGCCTGGCAGGTACAGCTTACCTGACGGGTCATGGCGTCAATGATTTTCTCTCTCACGGCAGGGTCCGTGGTGCGCAGGGTGCCGGTCATCTCTGTCTCGGCTGCCACGATGTTGCCCGCGGTCCCGCCATGTATGGTCCCCAGGGTGAGGACTGCGCTGTCCAGGGGTGAGATGCAGCGGCTTACCAGGGTCTGCAGGCTGTTTATGACAGCAGCAGCCATGACAAAGGCGTCCACCCCCGGTCCAGGATAGGCGCCGTGGCAGCTCTTTCCGTGGACCTTTATGTGAATCTCATCGGAGGAGGCATTTAAATCCCCGTAGCGGATTTCAATTTCTCCTGTTTCGTGGGTAGGCATTACATGGAGGCCGGTTACGTAGTCCACATGGGGGGATTCCATGCAGCCTGCCTCCACCATGGGAAGGGCGCCTCCCGTGGTCTCCTCCGCGGGCTGGAAAAAGAACTTCACACACCCGGACCATTCACTCCGGGATTCCATCAATATGCGGGCCGTGCCAAGGGCAATGGCCACATGGGCGTCATGGCCGCAGGCATGCATATGGCCGGGATGCAGGGAGCAGAAGGGGCGGGAAATATCCTCTGTCAGAGGCAGGGCGTCCCTGTCGGCCCGAAGCGCCACCGTATTGCCGGAGCCGGGCTTCTCTCCCTGGATCATGGCCACGATTCCCGTGCCCGCCACAGGGAATTCGTAGGAAATGCCCCACTCATCCAGAAGGCCGCATATATAGGCGCTGGTCCAGTGCTCCTTAAAACCCGGTTCGGGATGCTGGTGCAGTTCCCTGCGGATCCGTACCAGCTGGGGGTATAATTCTTCTGTCCGTTGTTTTATATTCATGGCGTCATCCTTTCTGCAGAGCTGTATCCGGTCCCGGAATCATTTCCCCTCACATAGATCCTGGGGGGCCGTCTGGTGAGCCGGGCCACGATTTCGTTTTTATTGGTGCCTGCCAGACGGCTGACCGCGTCGATGTCCAGCGTGTTTCCGCTGCCGTCCCCGTATATAATGACCTGGTCCCCTATCTGTGCCTCCGGCACATCGGTCAGGTCAATCATGCACTGGTCCATGCATATGACTCCGATCACCGGGACCTGTTTTCCCCTGAGGGTGACCATGGCCTTGCCCCGCAGGTTCCGGGGATAGCCGTCCGCGTAGCCAAAGGGCAGGGCAGCCACCCTGGTGTCCTGCGGCGCGGTCCACAGGTAATCGTAGCTTACCCCCTGGCCCTTCAGAACAGGGGTGATGTGGCTGATACGGGTTTTAAAGGTCAGGGCCTGGCGGATGTCAAGCTTTCCCTTGTGAAAGCCCTTTAACCCGTATACAATGGCTCCGGCCCGTATCATGTCCAGCCTGTATTCCGGAAAATCAACAGCGGCAATGCTGTCCGCAATATGTTTATAGCGGAAATGGCAGCCTTGGCCCTCCAGTTCATTGACAGCATCCATGAAACACCGGAACTGGACCTGGTTGGACTGGTCGTCCTTCAGGGCCAGATGGGAGTAGATGCCCTCCGGTTTCAGCCAGGGCATGGAGCAGATTTGCCGGATTTCATCCAGGCTTTCCGGACAGTCCGGGAATCCGATGCGGTGAAAACCGGTGTCGTATTTGATATGTATGACAGCCTGCTGCTTTTTTTCCGAAGCCAGGCGGTTAAGGAGCCTGGCCTGGGCCAGGGTATCAATGGTCTGGATGATGCCGTATTCCAGCACATAGGGCAGCAGACGGTCCGGTGTCAGTCCCATGATTAACACGGGATAGCCTGGATAGGCCTGTTTTAACTCCACTGCCTCGGACAGGGTGGCCACTGCCAGCAGGCTGGCTCCGTTTTCCATGATGGCAGGCGCAATGCCCAGGGCGCCGTGGCCGTAGCCGTCCGCCTTCACCACTGCCGCCACCTGGGTGCCGGGACCGGCCATAGCCTTAATCTGCCTTACATTAAAAGCGATGCGGTCCAGATCCACCTCCACCACCGTATCTCTCATTATTTCATTCAGAACAGGGATTTCCATGTGATTCATACCTTCTTTCCGTCTTGCGGCTGAAAACAGGGGTAAAACCTCATCCGGTCCCGCAGGCCGGCAGCCGCAAATTTAATTATAGGTATTTCTGCCAGAAAATGCAATGTGAAACTGTGTCCTTTTTATTGACTTTTAACCGGCCAGTAGGTATAATTTTTAATTAAGTACGTCGGGCGAAGGTGCAGTGAACTTACTGTTCTTTAAGTCGCCTTTTTTTTATACACAGGGCGGTTCAGCCCGATTTCAGCTTATCTAAGATAAAGGTGGTATGGCAATGGCAAAGTACATAATCAAGCGGTTGGTAGCAGGCGTGTTATCTCTATTTATTCTTATTACCATTACATTCTTTCTGATGCATGTCATTCCGGGAGGTCCTTTCAGTCCGTCTGAGCAGAGGAACGTGCCGGAAAAAATCCTGGAGCAGATTTCCGAAAAATATGGTCTCAACGACCCGCTTCCGGCCCAGTATGTCAGATATCTCGGCAATCTCCTTCATGGGGATATGGGGACTTCCTTTAAAAAACAGGATACCACGGTCAATGAACTTATAGCCAACGGCTTTCCGGTATCGGCAAAGGTGGGGGCGCTGGGAATCGCGGTGGCCCTTGCGGCGGGAATCCCCCTGGGAATCGTGGCAGCCGTGAAGCGGGGAAAGCTGGCGGACGGCGCATCCATGGTGCTGGCCACCATCGGCGTGTCAGTGCCCAGCTTTGTGCTCTGTGTGCTGATGATGTATGTATTCTGTGAGAAGTGGAAGATATTTCCCTCTTATGGCCTGACTTCGTGGAAGCACTATGTGCTGCCGGTGTTCTGTATGGCATTTTCCCAGGTGGCCTATATCACCCGCCTCATGCGTTCCAGCATGCTGGAAACCATGCGCCAGGATTACATAAGGACAGAGCGCTCCAAGGGCGTGCCGGAATGGGAGGTCATCAGCAAGTATGCTCTTAAGAACTCTATTCTTCCGGTGGTGACTTATGTGGGCCCGCTGGTGGCCACGCTGCTCACCGGTACGTTCATCATTGAGAAGCTGTTCAGCATCCCGGGACTGGGACGCTATTTCATATCCGCCATCACGGACAGGGACTATTCTGTTACACTGGGACTTACCGTGTTCTTAGGCGTGATGATTATTGGCTGTAATCTGATTGTTGACATCATGTACGCAGTGATTGACCCAAGAGTAAAGATAACGGAGTAGGTGAAGAGGATGGAAGAGAGAGTTGAATTTACCATGTCGGATGTGATTCCCGAGGAACTCCTGGCGGGACTTTCCGACACAGACCGGGAAATGGAATCCATTAACCGTCCCAGCATCTCCTACTGGAGGAACTGCTGGATACGGCTTAAGAAGGATAAGCTGGCCATGCTGGGCATTGCCATTGTGGTGCTTATGACATTGGCAGCCATATTTGTACCTATGTTTTCCCCTTATACATATGACCAGACAGACTTTGGAAATGCCCTTCAGTGGCCAAACAGCGCCCACTTGTTCGGGACAGACAAGATGGGACGTGATATTTTTGTCAGGACCATGTACGGGGCCCGTATCAGCCTGTCCATCGGATTTGCGGCAGCGGCCATCAACATGGTCATAGGCGTGCTCTACGGGGGCATATCAGGCTATGTGGGAGGAACCACGGATATTATCATGATGCGTGTGGTGGATATCCTGACCGGTATTCCCAGCCTGATTTATATGATTTTGATTATGATGTTTCTGGGAAACACCATACAGAGTATCCTGATTGCCATGTGCCTCACTTACTGGATTACCACGGCCAGAATGGTCCGTGCCCAGATACTGACCCTGAGGGAACAGGATTTTGCCCTGGCAGCCAAGGTCTGCGGACTGAGCAAATGGCAGATTCTGATACACCATCTGATACCCAACAGCATGGGTTCCATTATCGTGACGGTTACGTTTCTGATTCCTTCAGCCATATTCCAGGAGGCGTTTTTAAGCTTTTTAGGCATCGGTATCCAGGTGCCCAAGGCCAGTTGGGGAACCCTGGCCAATGACGCCATAGAATATCTGTTTTCATATCCTTACCAGATGCTGTTTCCGGCGCTGGCAATCAGCATCACCATATTTGCCCTGAACTTTATCGGTGACGGGCTGCGGGATGCTCTGGACCCAAGACTTAAGAAGTAGGTGGATGAACATGATGGAAGATACAATATTAGAGGTAGAGAACCTGCGCACCAGTTTTGCCACAGACGCAGGCAGCGTGCAGTCCGTAAGGGGCATCACCTTCCATGTGGGGAAGGGAGAGAGCCTGGGAATCGTGGGGGAATCCGGCTGCGGAAAAAGTGTGACCATGCTGTCGATTATGGGGCTGCTGGAGGACAATGCTTCCCGGCAGGCGGACGCCCTGCTCTTTGACGGTGAGGATTTGCTTAAAAAGTCTCCCAGGGAAATGAGGAAGATACAGGGTAACCGGATTGGCATGATATTCCAGGATCCCATGACCAGTCTGAATCCCCTGTTTACAGTAGGGGAACAGATTCGCGGTCCCCTGATGCGCCACCAGAAGCTTTCCAGGAAGGAAGCAGAGAAAAAGGCTCTGGTTATGCTGGAGGCAGTGGGCCTTCCCAGCCCGGAGCGCAGGCTGAAACAGTATCCCCATGAGCTCTCAGGCGGTATGCGCCAGAGGGTTATGATAGCCATAGCCATGTGCTGTAAGCCGGAGCTTCTAATAGCAGACGAGCCTACCACTGCACTGGATGTGACCATACAGGCCCAGATTCTGGAACTGATGGCCCATATGAAGAATGAGTTTAACACCTCCGTCATATTGATTACACATGACCTGGGGGTTATATCCAGCCTGTGCACCAGGGTTATTGTCATGTATGGGGGATTAATCATGGAGGAGGGGAAGATCGAGGATATCTTCTACCGGACCGGCCATCCCTACACGGCAGGACTTCTGGCCTCCATACCAAAGAGGACAAAGGAAAAGCTGGTGCCAATCTTCGGCACGCCGCCTGACCTTTTGAATCCTCCAAAGGGATGTCCCTTTGCGGCCCGGTGTTCCCGGGCCATGAAGCTCTGCGCCGCCCATCAGCCGCCCTTTTGCGACCTGGGAAACGGACATGTCAGCGCCTGCTGGCTTCACAATGAATCGGTGAAAGCCCGGATGGGGGAGGTGAAGCTGTGATGGCTCAATGTACTGATACCAATAACTGTATTGAAGTAAATGATTTGAAGATGCATTTTATGCTGAAAAGCGGTCTTTTTTCCAAGCCAAAGGTGTTAAAGGCAGTGGACGGCGTAACTTTCTCCATTGAGAAGGGCCGCACCATGGGATTGGTGGGGGAATCAGGCTGCGGCAAAACCACAGTGGGCCGCACCATCCTTAAGCTGTACCAGGCAACTGCGGGCCGGATTCTGTATCAGGGAACGGACATCACCGGACTGAGCGACAGCCAGATGGTTCCCTACAGGAAGAAAATGCAGATGATATTCCAGGACCCTTATACTTCCCTGGACCCAAGGAAGAACATAGGTGACATTATAGCCGAGCCCATATGGGCCATGAAGCTGCACACGGGGAAGGATAAGAATGACCGTGTCAGGGAGCTGATCGAGATGGTCGGCCTGAAACCGGACCATATTAACCGGTATCCTCATGAGTTTTCAGGCGGACAGAGGCAGAGAATCGGCATAGCCAGGGCTTTGGCTGCGGAGCCGGAATTTATTGTCTGCGATGAGCCTATATCGGCCCTGGATGTATCCATCCAGGCCCAGGTTATCAATATACTGGAGGAGCTGCAGGATAAGTTTCATTTTACCTACCTGTTCATTTCCCATGATTTGTCCATGGTGCGCCATATCTCGTCGGAGGTGGGGGTTATGTACCTGGGCAATCTGATTGAGTATGCCCAGGTGGATGAGCTGTATGACAACATGCTCCACCCCTATACCCAGTCCCTGATTTCCGCAGTGCCTGTGGCGGACCCAAAGCTGGCTAAGGAAAACCAGAGAATCATCCTGGAAGGGGATGTTCCCTCGCCCATTAATCCGGCTCCCGGCTGTCCCTTCCGAAGCAGGTGCCGCTACGCAAAGGATATCTGCGGCCAGGTTAAGCCGGAGTTAAAGGCGGTCAATGACAAGCATAAGGTAGCCTGCCATCTCTTTGATTAACCGGATAGGGCCGGATTCACAAGAGCAGAATCACGGGGCCAGAATCACGGGTACAGAATCATGTGACGGTTCCGGCGGTCAGGTATTCATTTGACTGGGCGCCGGTGGCATATATCGCGCTTAGGGGCCGGAAAACGCCTGCTGGGTGCTCATAAGAAGGAGGAGTGAAATGAGAAAGAATGTAAAAGTATTACTGAGTCTTGTCATGGCTGCTGCCATGCTGGCAGGGTGCGGCGGACAGAGTTCTGAGAAACCGGCTGAGAACGGTGCTTCGGGGCAGACCACCCAGGCTTCGGCCGGGAAGGAAGACGGAGCCGGCAGCGAGGGCGGAAAGGTTATGACCTACGCCATGCAGAAGGAGCCTGAGACACTGGACCCCACCATGAACAATTATGCCACATCATCCATTGTTCTTCAGAACCTGTTTACCGGCCTGATGCAGATTGGCCCGGACGGCGGCCTGATCAATGGATGTGCTGAAAAGTACGAGGTGAGCGGGGACGGACTGGAATACACCTTTACCCTGAGGGACGGCCTTAAATGGTCAGACGGCTCCCCTCTGACGGCCGGTGACTTTGAGTACGCCTGGAAGCGTACCCTGGCCCAGGATACGGCCTCTCCCGGCGCCTGGTATCTGTTCTATCTGAAGAACGGCGAGGCATATAATGAGGGAAAGGCATCTGCCGAGGATGTGGGCGTCAAGGCTGAGGATGACAAGACACTGAAGGTCACTTTGGAGAATCCCACCGCCTACTTCATCGACCTTACAGCTGTCACCGCTTATTTCCCGGTGAAGAAGGATGCGGTGGAAGGGCCGGAGGCCTGGACCAAGTCAGCGGACACCTATGTAAGCAACGGAGCGTTCCGGCTGAAGGAAATCAATCCCCAGGCCAGCTATGTGCTGGAGAAGAATCCGGAATACATTGACGCAGATACCGTGAAGCTGGACGGCGTGAATATTGTGTTTATCGAATCCGCAGAGGCAGCGCTGTCCGCTTACAATGCAGGAGAGGTGGATGTAGTGGACAATACCATCATCCAGACCCAGGCGCAGTCACAGTACGGCGGAAGCGATGAGCTTAAGTCCTATGATCTGATAGGAACCTGCTACTATGACTTTAACTGCGAGAAAGACTACCTGTCGGACGCGCGGGTAAGGAAGGCGCTGGCAATGTCTCTTAACAGGGATGTCATCAACCAGTCCATCGTTGCCTCCAGGCCGGAATCATCTTATGCTTTTGTGCCTCACGGCATTCCCTATGAGGGCTCCAGCGAAGATTACCGCACCACGGTGGGTAACCTGTTCACAGAGGATGTGGAGGCTGCAAAGGCGCTTATGGAAGAAGCCGGATATCCGGGCGGAGAGGGATACCCCACTCTGACTCTGATTACCCAGAACGACCAGGAGAAAAAGGACGTGGCCCAGGCCATGCAGGCTATGTGGAAGGAAAATCTGGGAGTGAATGTGGAGATTGTTACCTTTGAGCCAAAGGTATACTGGGATGAGCAGACGGCCGGCAATTTCGATATCTGTTATGACGGCTGGACCGGCGATTATCCTGACCCCAGCACCAATCTGGACTGCTTCCTTCTCCAGAGAAATGAAACCCAGTGCCGCTGGCTCAACGACCAGGCCAAGGAATACGACAGCATGATGAAAGAGGCCAGGAGCCTTACGGACAACAAGAAGCGCATGGAGCTGTTTGAGGCAGGCGAGAAGCTTCTGATGGAGGAGATGCCCATACTGCCTCTGTACTACCGCAATGCACAGCTTCTGGTGAAGCCGGGATGCGAGGGCGTTATCAAGACCTATATTGGACATACGATATTTAAATATGCTGATAAGCAGTAGGCATGGTGAGAGAGCCAGGCCAAAGTGAGTAAGGGAAGTAAGTAAGCAAGGTAAGTAAGCAGAGTAAGTAAGCAGAGTAAGAGGTGCCCACGCCTGGGAATCAGGAGTGGGCAGCTTTTTGGCCGGAGCGCGCCGGAAAACTGTTTTCCGGTATATTCCGGATTAAGGATGAAAGGACGGATTGAGACAGATGGTATTTCCGGAGAGACTTAGGGAAGGGGACACGGTGGGGCTGGTGTCTCCTGCGTTTCCTGTAAAGGAAGAGGAGAGGGACGGCTGCGTAAAGCTGCTGGAGGGCATGGGATACCGGGTAAAGCTGGGTACATGTCTTGAGAATATGTATAATTTTCATAATTATCTGGCGGGGGATGCCGGTGCCCGGGGAGAGGACATAAACCGCATGTTTGCGGATCCGCAGGTGAAAGCGGTTTTTTGCGTGCGGGGAGGATATGGCAGTTCCCAAATCATGAAATACCTGGATTTTGACCTGGTGAAGCAAAATCCCAAGATTTTTGTTGGATACAGCGACATAACAAACCTTCACTCGGCATTCCAGATGTTTGGGAATCTGGTTACCTTCCATGGTCCCATGGTGTGCTCCAACATGCTGAAGGACTTTGACGCATACACCAGGTCCGGTCTGTTTGCGGCCCTCAATATGGAGGAGGAGCTGGAGTTTCGTAACCCGCCCGGTGAGGAGGGCTTTAAGACCATCCGGGGAGGGGAGGCAGAGGGCATTCTGGCAGGCGGAAATATATCCGTGCTGGCCAGGGCCTGCGGCACCTTCTATCAGCTGGACACCAGGGATAAGATTCTGTTTCTGGAGGATGTGGAGGAAGGCATTGCCTCCCTTGACATGTATATTACCCAGATGGAGTATGCGGGGATGTTTGAACACGCTGCGGGAATTCTCCTGGGAGATTTTACGGACTGTACCAATGACCGGTATGACGGCACCTATCAGATAGAGGAATTCCTTCATGACCGCTTTGGAATCTTTGATTTGCCTGTGATGTATCATATCAGGTCTGGCCACGACAAGCCCATGGGTACCCTGCCCTTTGGCACCATGTGCCGTATGGACGGGGACAATAAACGGCTCCGGTTTTACCGGCAGCTGCGGTAGATTCAACGGAAGATTCAATGGTACATTCAACGGTACATTCAACGGCAGATTCTGCGGCAGACGATGACTTTGTCACAGCCTTTGCGCAGCCTTTTTCAGGCTCCGGAAAGAGGAATTTGGAAAAGGCTGCAAAAAAAGTGCAAAAAAGGACAAGAAATTTAAAAAAAGTGCTTGCAATCTCCAGAGACATATGATAAACTATAGCTCGTTGACAGCAGTCGGCATGAAAGTGCAGAGTCACATCAAGGCTGTCAGAAGTTGTGAGTCTGTAGCTCAGTTGGATAGAGCAACGGCCTTCTAAGCCGTGGGTCGGGGGTTCGAATCCCTTCAGGCTCATTGAGCGTAAGCTCTAATTGAATGAAATATGGTGGGTATGGCGAAGTTGGTTATCGCGCCAGATTGTGGCTCTGGAGGCCGAGGGTTCGAATCCCTCTACTCACCCTTTTCCCCTTTCCGGGTACGGAGAGGGGATTTTTTTTGGGTTCTATACTGAATGTTGGGGTGTGCTGAAAAGCACACTTCCAACATTCTTTTC
>OBZK01001027.1_pt1 | contig 11833 bp, 12 predicted proteins | sample 1495511 | NCBI WGS metagenome assembly OBZK01 (sample SAMEA2580233, study PRJEB22360) | human gut metagenome | biome: human gut; feature: human-associated habitat; material: faeces | place: Denmark | collected 2008/2010
CATCCTTTTCTCCAATTACAATAATATCTGTTACATTAGGATTATTTATGTTTACACCTGCCGTGATTACAGACGTATTTAAAAGCACCTCATAGCCTTCCATATCGGAGTAACTAACAATTCTATCATATAGTTTGCTAGTGTCTTTAGTATCTGAAATAACAACTCCACTCTTTTTATTAACTTTCTTTGATATATAGTTAAGTGTTGATATACTATCTTTTAAAAGCATTGAATTATTTGAATTATTTAGTATCTCTATTACTTTCCCAATATTGATTTTATCGTATAACTTAACTTTGTATTCCGTTTGTATATTTTGTTTATATTCAATAACTTTGTTATATATCTCAAATTCTAATTTAGAGGGTGTTGCAGTTATATCTAGTCTACCTCTGCACTTATTAGTTATATTATTTAAGCTCTTTATTGCTTTGCTTCTGAACGCATCTGTGTAAGTCTGATGTATTTCATCAATAACTATTATGTACTCGCTCAAATCCTCTTTTAGAAGCTGTTCAGTCTTATCCCACGTCATAGCCACTAACTTGTTTCCCTCTAAAGCGTGTTTAGTAGGTATCTTATCATATGCACCAGCTATTTTATATTCGACTATTGCTTGTTGCACATTCGCAGAGTTGGGGAATATAAAGAGTGCTTTTATATCCAGCTCTTTTAATGTATTTATAATTGAGTATGTTTTTCCACTTCCTGTAGGAGCTACCATTAATACGTTCTTACCTTCTGTAGCATGTTTAATTGACTCTCTAATACCTTTTAGATTTTCACTTATGTATTTATCTATATTAATTATCGAATCAGCTTTATAACTTGAATAGTTTTGTTTTTCTAGCATGGATTTTATTTTAATATTGTTATCTAAGTAATACTTTCTTTTGTCCTTATCAGTCATACACTCAAATTCAAAAGCTAACTCAATATCATTGTTTTTAAAAGCTTCTTGTTTCTTTTCTTCTATGAAGCTATTTATATCTTTTTTCTTTATGTAAATGTTTTTAATAGTATTATTTGTTTTTTTAATATTTGTCTTACTCTTGTTAATTGGTAATGAGATATTATATTTATTGGCTAGGAATAAAATAGCTTCTATAGGTCTTTCAAAGCGTTCATATGTGCGACATAATTCAATTATATCAGCACCAACAACACAATTATGGCTATAGCATGTATATATTCTTTTGTTTAAATCGAATTGGAAGTTTTTATCCTTACCACCATGAATTGGGCAAGGAACATTCCTTTTTTGAGTTGTATCGACTCCTATATCTCTTAAATATAGTTCATCTATATTGGCATTTTTTATTATATCAATTAATTGTTTTATATCTATTTTCATTTGTAAAAATCCCCCTTTTTTAGTTAGGGGCTAATCAAGTTTTATCAAGCTATGTATTTACATTCTGCCGTAAATCTCGTATAATTAACATATAAAAGAATAAGGAAATATATATTTTATATGTTAATTAAGCCTAAGTGATTAGCTCCTAGTATTAACCCCTAGTGGCTAACTCCTAATCTTGATTAACCCTTAAATGGAAAGAATGAGTGGATGCCGTCAAACAAATACTCGTTCTTTTTCGTTTTTTTTTGTTATTAGTATTATATCACTATTAAAGTTATAATTCATTGTTTAGAATTATTTTTCTGACGGTTTTAATATATATTTTTAATTTCTTTTCAAGCATAATTTTTTATTTAAGTCTATAAATTCAGCTAGGTCAAGCCCATCTAAAACCCCCATTCGGTATGCGTATTCTTTTTCAATTACACTGTTACCAAATACTTTTTCCTCAAAATCAATTAGCATTTTTTTATGTTCTTTTTCTTCCAATATTTCTAACAATCTGTTCATTATTCTTTCAGATTCTTTTTTGTCATTTAAATATATTTCGTTATTTTCTAGTAGTTTATCTTCTAAATTTACTCCGTATGTGTCAAATCCAATTCTTAATAAATCATCTTTTAACATTACTTTTAACACTCCTTTTTATGCACACTTAAATCTTTTGCACCCCTAAATATGGTAATATATTCTATTTATTATTATGTAATTATTTACTATGTATTGTCAAGCATATATATTGTTTTTGGTACATATTTCCGATACTATATAATAAAAAAGGTGGCGATTAAATTGTTGGATATACAAATAAATAAATTATTGGAAAATCAAAATAAAACACGTTATTGGTTAGCAAAGCAAATTGGAATGACTCATCAAAACTTAACTAAACTAGCCAACAATAATACAAATTCTATTAAATTTGATTCTTTAGAAAAAATTTGTATGGCTCTAAAATGTTCTCCTAACGAGCTGTTCGGTTGGGAGCAAGACAAATAAAAAAATATAAATCCTAAAGGGTTTATTTATAACTACTAGAAAACTACTTTAGTAGTTATTTTATTTTGGAGGTTTAAACATGGATAGATATACATTTGATAACTTACCTATCAAGGAGCAAATACAATATATTAATAACAAGCTCTTAGAGGGCAATACATTAACTAACACATGTAAAGATATTGGTATTGGTCGTACAACTATAAGAAATAGATTTAAACAACATGGATATGAATTTAATCCAACTAAGAAGCTATATATATCTATTATTGAGGTTGTCGAATTAGAAAGTAGTTCAAAAGTAGTTGCGGGCGACACTAGCAATGACAATACTTTAGTTGATGCAACCAATATTGATTTTAATAACATTTTATCTAAATTCAATGATATGAATAATAAACTAAATGAAGTATATAGTTGGTACGAATCACAAAGTAGTAATAAAGTAGTTGGGGCTGATAAACTAAATATAGACGATTTTAAAGGCAATATAGTTGTTAGAAGCTATAAGGTCTATGAGGATATTCAAAAAGAGTTTGTAGCCTTCTGTGAAGCTAATAAGAAGTACAGGGTACAAGATATTATCAGCCAAGCTCTTAGGGATTTTATGGATAAATATAAGTAGTTTTACTTACTTTCTGATATTCTAAAAACTTTTCAATGAAAATCTCATTTTTTGGCTTCCTGTGAAAAATATGTACTCCTTCCAGTCCTCTATCTTTATTTACTTTATTAATCCGATAGGGGGCGTATTATATATATTTCTATCGAGCATATACTCATCAAAACATAGCATTAGTTTGATTATTATATTTCTATTTATTTTAAGATTATATATACAATTTGCCCCTTAATACATTGCAATTACTAACTTCTTTAGTTTTGATATTAATATTTAAATCATTCCTTTTTAAAGGTGCTATAAGTGCTATATAGGCATTGCAACCTATATACTTTTTAGGGGTGCAGTTGCATATGCAAGCTCTTTATTTCCCAACACTTAACCAGTTATAAATATTTATATCCTTTATTAGCCAAATATAGCATTTTAAACAACTCCGACTATCTTTAGTAGTAACATTTTACATAGCTTTATTAATGTATTTTTGCATCTGCAACCATGTTTTTAAGTTGCAACACCCCACCCCCACACCTTACACAAAACAATACTTATCTCCGAAGCCATATACCTACCTCGGTTCACATATTTTTCTTCAACAGCGTTATTTTCAGCAAGGGGGGCTAAACATTATACTTTTTTTCAGTGCATTAAATAGCCTTACATGTATTGGTATAACTTTATTTCAAACCCTTAATTGAATTGTTTCAATCTAAATTAAGTAAATTTTAATAAGATAAAATATATAGTTTGTAACTTTATTTCAAAATACAGAAAAAAAAATAACCATACGCATTGATTTTACTTAAATTAAAAGTGTTTTTCGAGTTGTTTTTTCACTTAGTTTAGTAATTTTGAAATATTATAATATTAAGCTTCAATATGTATCTATTATCATTTAATAATCAATTAATAATAGATATTTTTTCTAAACAAGATAAAAACAATATCTATACCAGTAATAGCAATAGATAGAAGTATATAAAAAAATGTACGATTACTATAAACTATTACATTTATTTTAGTTATCTTTATCCATTGCAATTACTTATACATAAGCTTATTTACTTAATCATTAACTATAAAATGTAAAAACAACAAAGAAAATCATACATTTTTAACTATAAATTAAGTTTCATAATGGCATCATCAGCTTGTTTTTGTACTACCCCAATATAAGTTAATGTATCTATTTGATTAGCATGGTTTAAAGCTCTTTGTGCGACTTCAATTCCTTTATCCTTAAATATATGTAAACCATGTGTTTTCCTCATGCTATGAGTACCTATATTTAATTTTATCCTACAAGCTTTTGAAGCTTTTTTAATAATTCTATATGCTTGTGTGGTGCTTATTGCTTCATTCTCTCCCTTTTGACTTTTAAATAAGTATTCATTAGTTGGTTTATCTTTACAATATATATCTAATATTTCTTTCAAACTATCATTTATAGGCTTTCTTATTCTTTTCCCTGTCTTACTTTCTTTTATATTTATTTCTCTTTTTTTGTATACATCTTTAACTTTTAGTTTTAAAATATCCTCTATCCTAAAGCCAATATTTAACCCTAAAGTTATTAGGGTTAAATCTCTTATTTTACCTTTATTTTTAAAATATCTTTTAAGCTTCTCTATATCTTTTTTATTTTCAATAGGTTCTACTCTCATTTAACTCACTCCTATTTATAAATCCCAAAATGGACTCTCATAAAAAACACAATATACACTTTTTCCTCTAAATCTAATCGCATAAGCAATGTGCTTTTCTTGTCTAATGTTTTGAGTTTCTTCTAAACAATCATATAAGAGTTGTTCATCACTTTCTTTTACTCTAAAAACTCCTGGCTCATTCTTTTCAAATACATCTGCTAATTTTACTTTTCTTAAATCTAATTTTGGTATTTTCCTATAACTTCTTTTAGTTCCTTCCATAATTTCCCCTCTCATTTTTCTATTTATATAAATTATTTTAATATATTTTTACAATCCAAAAGTCTCTATTTTGTTCAAAATATGTAGTTTTTTATTACTTGTTAATTTACAAAATCATTTGATGTGATTTTATCATTCTATCTACTATACCAAAAAAAATCTTATTTTCTTAAGTAAATCAAAATTTAATATTTATAATAAAAAAAAGAGCCTAAAAAATTAGACTCTTGTTTGCAAAAGCTATTAAATTGTAAAGCTTTCAATAATATAATTATACTATATATTTTGTTCTTATTTTGTCTAATTTTGTTCAATTTTTGTTCAAAATAATAACACTTAAATATATTATAATCAATTAGCTTCTATTCCTTTTTATTTCTCCACCTTCATATATCTTTATCCACTCGTAAAGTGTAGTCCTACCAACATTTAATATTTTTGCCACTTCATTCTTCTTTAAGCTTCCATCAAGGATTTTATTATAATATTTTATAAACTCTTTGTTAGTTTCTAAAAGCTCCTTCGTTACTTTTTGTCTACCGAACCATTTTCCACTCTTTGTATTTATCTCGCCAGTATTTTTCTTATCCTCTTTTAGTTGGTCTATTTTCTGCTGTGTTCTCTCTTGAATTGTTTCTCTCTCCATTTCTGCAACTGCCCCAAATATACCAAGTAACATCTTGTATGTATTATTATTTGTGTCTATACCTTCTTTTAATATTTTTACTCTTACACCTTTTTGAACTAATGTATCTATAATATCAATTAAATCTTTTAAATTCCTTCCTAAACGGCTTATAGACTCACAGTAAACAGTATCCCCCTTATTTACTTCTACTAACATTCTGCTTAATGCTTCTCTTTCCTTTGTTGCTCCTGTTATTACATCTTTATATATTTTATCGAACTTAATTCCCTCATTCTCTAAAACTCTCTCTTGTCTGCTGTTATCTTGTTTTCTTGTACTTACCCTTTCATATCCTATTATCATAACCCTACCCCCATTTGTCTTGTTATAATAATTATACAATATATTTTTTGTTCGGTCAAACTATATTTTTCATTTTTGCAATGCCGAACATATTTTATTGTTGATTTCCAATGATTCTATGTAAAAATCATACAAATATTGTGTGTACGGTCAAACGTTGGTTTTTCCGAACACGAACATATCACCTTTTTTATATCAACTATTCCTTAAATATTTTATATAAAATCGCCAAAATCTTTTTATATTTTTTAGGCAACCAAGTTTTTAAAACAAAAATGGTATATCAGTAAGAATTATGTTTTCACACAATATAATTCTTAATGATATACCATTTAAGAACCTCATAAGAGGTAGATAGAGATAATTACATAATCATCACATACGTTTTATCAAATCTGTTTTGTAATAGGGTTTATACTTAAATAATAACAAAAATACCGTATTTTTTCTACATTTATACTTTTTTTGTTGATAGTAAAATATGGAAATTAGTCATATTTTCAGTTATTAACTCATAAGTTTATACAACTTTTATTTAAATATAATAAAAACATCAATAATAATTAAATTATTGAAGCATATATTTATATTAATATCTATCATTTAAATTTGATTGAAACAGTTTTATATCTCTAATGGATTTTTTAGAAGCTTTTACAATATCAGTTATAAATCTTATTTCATACTCATTACAATCCCTCAAAACTTCTTCTAACTCATTTTCAAAGACAGCTTTAGAACTTAAGATTGTATCACATAATAATTCATCAACCGACACCCCAAGAGTATTTGCAATAGCAACGAGCGTTGGCAAACTTACACTTGAATTTCCCGTTTCAATATTGCTGACATGTTGTGGACTAACATTGATTTTTTCTGATAAAACTTCTTGTGTTAGCTTTTTCTTGATTCTTGCAATTTTTATCCTTTGACCTATAAATTTGAAATCAAGCTCCATATGCGTATTCCCTTCCTACAAGTATTCACACATATTGTAACCTTTCCCAAAGTATATTATAATAAATTAATAGAATGTTTCATTATGATAGTTATAGTGTATAGAAAGGAATTATATGGATATACCAAAGATACCTCAAACAGAACTCAAAGTCATGAAATTTATTTGGAGCAAAAACGACATTGTAACATCTAAAGAAGTTGCAAAAGCTATGGAACTTGAATATAGTTGGAAAATGACAACAACCCTAACAATCTTATCAAGGCTTGTTATTAAACACTTTTTAGCATCTGAACGAATAGGCAGAATGACACATTATACGATACTCATAGCAAAAAAAGATTATAAAATATCTGAAACAAAAAGATTTCTAAATGACATACATTCAAATTCATTGGAAAGCCTTTTAAACTCTTTGAAAGATTGCAATATTACACATAAAAAATAGTACATGAGTATAAATTATATTATTATACCTATGTACTATTTAAGTTTTTCTATAATGTTCCTATATCTATCTAATTTTGATTGATTTAGATACTTCTGTAGTAGTTTTCAAAACGTTTCTTAACTCTTGTAAGTGTATTTTCTTTTTTTAATATTTTTGAGATGTACTTATTAATGTTTTTGACTCATTTTCAGCAGTAATTATTGCAACAGCTCTATAAGTATGTCCTTTTGTCACAGAATATGAGTTTAAAACAGAACAAGTTTTTCCTCCAGTTTTCTTTGTAGATGTTTTTAAATTTACCCAACTTCCGCCTTTTAATTCTTGTAACTTAGTTACAATAGATGTTCTAGTTACTCCAGATTTTCCAACAACAGAAGCATTTACATTTGCTTTTCCATTAGAAAATGATAAATTACATCTACCATTTAATATGTAAACTGAAAAAGGATTTATTTCTTCTTTACCATCTTCCATAAAAATAATATCAGATGAATTAAACTGTTCAGCAAAACTAACAACATTTACTGACATTATTATTATCAACGCACATACAAATATTGAGATTATATTTTTTACTCTCATTAAGTACCTCCTTATAAAATCTTATATATTCAATATAACAACTAACTAGCACTATTTTAGACAAAAATTTACTTAATATTTTTTGCAATTTTAATAAATTCTTTTTTATCTTTCTTAGTTATTTTTTTTGTAGGTAGCTCTTTAGATAACATATAAATATTATTTTTATCATGCCACAATAATTGTTGAGTATTTCCTTTTTCAACATACTGTGCATACTGATTATTAAATTTTATATTCTCAACAAAAGCATCCTCTGTATCCAAGACTATAACATCCCTAGAATATAACATCATTTGATAAATTATATAGTTATCTAATTTATCTTTATATAATATTGATAGATAATTTTCTTCCTCAATTCTCTCAACTTCTTTATATCCAGTAGAAATGTATTTAGGTTCTATATATTTAAATGATACATTTGATTTATGAGGGTTTATAAAATTATAGTCTGTAAATTCTTTATATACCTTCTTCATTATTCTAATTAAATTTTCTGGAAAAGCTTCTGTTTTTATAGTAGTTATAGTGACTATACTTGATAAAATTATTATAAAAACAATAGCAATTTTTTTTAAGTTTTTATAGGTGTTCTTTTTTACTTTTTTCTCATTTTCTTTTATAATTTTATCCATTTTACTTTCAAATTCTATAGAAAATTCATAGTCAATATCTTCATCACAAGGTAATTCATACAGTATTTTTTCTTCTATTTTTGGAAGCTGTTCGTATAATAATTTTTCTATGTCTAATTTATCTTTATTCATTTGATAATGCCTCCATTTCGCTTAAAATTTTTTTTAATTTTTCTAATGCTCTTTTATTTCTCTTATACAAATTAACCTCTTTTATATTCAGTAGTTTAGAAATTTCTCTGATAGAAAAACCATGACTATATTTTAAGAGAATCACCTGTAAATCTGTCTCTGACAGTTTTTTTAAAGCTTCTCCTAAATAACTACACTCACCTAACTTTTCAATCGATAAATCTAAAGAGCTGAATTTATAGTTATCATCATTAATATTACTTATTTCCTCTTTTTTTCTTCTATTATATATATTTATTGAAATCCTTTTTACTATAATAACAACAAAACCTTTAGTTTTTGGACTATTCACATCATTTACTTTATCAAGATTATCAATTATTTTTAAAAATGAACTATGAACAGCATCCTCCGCTAAAACATCATCTTTTAAAATTTGATTAGCTACATAAAACATTAATTTCTTATATTTAATATATATTTCTTCAAATTTAATTCTTTCTTCTTTTGAATCTATAATAGCTAAATATATTAACATAAATTATTCTCCCTTAAAAAATATTATCCTTAAAAAAATTATATACAATTTATAAAAAATTATATATAAATGTCTAAAAATAAAAACTTCATTTGTTATATATATAAATAAAAACATAAAAGGATGGTGTTTTATATGAAATCAAAAAGAATAAACAAAATGTTAGCAACTACAATGACAATGGCAATGCTAGCAATACCAGCAGTAACAGCAACATCATATGCAATGGAATCAACAGGGTTAGGAACAGAATATACATATAATAATGAATCTAAACAGCAAGAAGAGTGGGTTAAATCATTCGATACTGAAACAGGAAAAGAAATATTATTAAATAAAACTACTAACGAAAAAGTTTCTGAAGTATATGAAAATGTAAATGGAAAATTGGTTAAATTAAGTATTAATGAAGCACTAGAAAAATTTAATTTAAATGAGGAAATTATCACAAAATCTCCTAAGTCTATTTTTGGAGTATCAAGTGTTAAAAAAATTACTGGTTCTGCACGCAAAATATCACAAGACGTATCAGGTGGAAAACAAGGTGCTACTATATCTATAGGAAATTCAACAACTGTAACTGAAAGTTTTACTGTTGGTGGAACTACAGAAGCAATAAAGGCAGCAGTAAGAGCAAATGCAGGATTTACATGGAGCAAATCTTTAACAAGAAGTGTCACAACTACACACAAAGTACCTGCAGGTAAAATAGGATATGTAGCATTTAAACCATATTATAAAGAAGTAAGAGGTACAGTAAATGGGATACTTGCAGGAACTTCTATAACTCAAAAAATAGTAGCAAAAAGTCCTCTTAAAGCAGGAAAAGTTTGTGATGGGTTAGAATATCTTGCATACAAATAATAAATAATAGAAAGAGTTGATTAAAATGGAAAATAAAAATATGTACTTAAGGGTTAGTTTAATATTAGCAGTATTAGGCTTTATAATATTATTTTTTAATAATGACTTAGCATTATCACTAAAAGCAACATACTTAGCTGATAAAGGCTTCGAAGACATAGTTGAAAATCAAATATTAAAAAACTATTCCTATATGTTTTTAATAATAGGTGGTGTACTATTTTCCATAGGAATCTATAACTTAACCAAACTGAAACAAATTAATAAAAAATAAATAAAATAAGAGGACTTATAAATTATAAGTCCTTTTATTTTACACTTATAAGCTACTTTCAACCTTTCATGATTTAACCTTTATTTATACAACACCCAAAACTCGACCTCAAAAAGAGAACAGGACTTCGTCCCCCTTAATACAAAGCAACATTTTTTAGTACTATTCGTACTTAAGATTAGCTATTAGATTAATCCTTCCAAAAGAACCTCTTTTTCCGTTTCATCAATCGCATTTAAAAGTTTATTTATTCTAGCTTCAACTAAATGCTCTATGCTTAAATCATTGTCTATTAGTCCTAATTCTTTTTTTATGTCCTCTATGTCTATATGTTTCTTAATAGTGTAAACTCTAATTACTTTTTTATCTGTCACAGGGTTTGGAAGTATATTTTTATAGTATTTATAGGGCAACCCTGTGACACCCCTGTGTTGTTTGACTTCAATAACAAAAATTGATTGTAATATTAGACTTATTTTCTTAATAGTTAGCTTTTTCTTAGTTGCTAAAAACGTCTGTAAATCAACGGCTAGAGCTTCTAAGTGTTCTTTTGTATAACTTGTACCAACTCCAAAATTGAAGTTTATATAATTGTAAGTATAAGTACCAATATTATCATCATTTAGCAAAGAATTTGCGTATTTTTTATTAATTTTTCGATAAATTGTTGTATTTATCTGTTCAAAAAATAGATTTCTTTTCTCGTCTGACATTGTCGCAAGTTTCCAAGATAGGTCAATACTATAACTATTATCTAATACAAAATCACTAAATAAGTCTATCGTTTTTCTACAATTATTATTAATTATTAGGCTATATAAATCATGTTCCATATAATATTTTAAACAGATATTATTATCTATCCTCATGTCATGATGATATTTTAATAAGTTACTGCTGGTCATTGACTTCTTAATTTCACTATAGCCAACTAGATACTTTTTATGTCCTTCTAGTTGTTCTATAGCTGATTTCTTAAATTCCTTAATAGCTTCCTCATGCTCTTTTATTTCTTCCTCTATTTTTTTAGTTTCTTTTTCAGTTTCTACTATCTCAATTTTATTAAAATATTCCTCTAATAGCACTTTGAAGCTGTTTATTGTTCTTGTTTGGTAATAGTTATTGTAAGCATTACTTTTTATGTATAACTTGTCCGTTTTATAGCACATATCTTTTTTATCATAGTATATATTACTATCAATGTTTTTTATGTTTATAGGGCTTATATCAATTCCTATAGCTCTATATGGTAAGTCTCTCTTAGAAGCTTTATTGTATATATTTGTTAGGCTCTCAACGTCTTTTATGTTCTCATTTATGCACCATTCAACCGAATATACATTGCTATCCTCATTTGTCGTTTTGTAACTATTAAAAATATGTACATTTATACTTTTTGCCCCTCTAGCTCTTGCAACATACTGTTTTATTTTTCCTACATCCTTTTCTCCAATTACAATAATATCTGTTACATTAGGATTATTTATGTTTAC
>OBZK01001029.1_pt1 | contig 11774 bp, 8 predicted proteins | sample 1495511 | NCBI WGS metagenome assembly OBZK01 (sample SAMEA2580233, study PRJEB22360) | human gut metagenome | biome: human gut; feature: human-associated habitat; material: faeces | place: Denmark | collected 2008/2010
CGTAATGACGCACACTTTTCCCCCCCTCCGCAGGCGGGCCCCCGCCGCTATTGCTGCTGCAGGCGGGTAATGTGCCCAGCACCATGAGCATTGCCATAACCAGTGCTAATTTCCTTTTCATATATTGATCCTCCTTAGATTGTGTTTATTTCTCTCACTATGTTGTCTGGATTAAATATGATGGCAGGCGGCGAAATGCCCGCGGCCGTCATCCGTCAATAAGGGGTTGCTTTTGAAACATTCTTCGTCCGCATAAGGACAGCGCGGAGCAAACCGGCAGCCGGGCCTGGGGTTGACAGGAGATGTCAGCTCTCCTTTCAGAAAAATCCTCTCCCGTTTAACACCTAAGCTGGGAATGGGAATTGCGGAGAGCAGGGCTTTGGTATAGGGATGGCGCGGATCCTTAAATAAATCATCGGAGCCGCATTTTTCCACTACCTGCCCCAGATACATCACCATAATTTCATCTGAAATATGCTTGACAACCGATAGATCATGGGTGATGAAAATATATGTCAGTCCCAGCCGCTCCTGCAGATCCTGCATCAGATTCAGGATCTGGGCCTGAATGGAAACGTCCAGTGCGGAAACAGGCTCGTCACAGACAATGAACCTGGGGTTAAGAGCCAATGCCCGTGCTATACCGATACGCTGACGGCGTCCGCCGTCCAACTCATGAGGATAGCTTCCTGCCAGCCGGCTGGCCAGGCCTACTAGCTCCATCAACTCATCTACACGCTTATCAATCTCTCTGGAAGATAATTTTTCACAGCAGCGCAGCGGCTCCGCGATGATCTGCTTAACGGTCATACGGGGATTCAGGGAGGAAAAGGGATCCTGAAAGATGATTTGCATGTCTGTATGCAGTTTCTTCAGTTCCTTTCCTCTGGCGTTTGTGATTCTCTTTCCGTCAAAGCATATTTCTCCTTCTGTGGAGTCAAGAAGGCGTACAATGGTACGGCCCAATGTGGATTTGCCGCAGCCGGACTCTCCCACGATTCCAAGTGTTTTGCCTGCCTCCAGAGTAAAAGACACATCATCCACGGCATGCAGCCAGCCGTCAGGAACATGAAAGTATTTTTTCAGGTTTCTGATTACTAATAGCACACTCATTTCGATCCCTCCTTTTCCCCTGCGGCACAAAGATGGCACTTGACAATATGGCCCGGAGAAAGCTCCAAATCTGCGGGTTTTTCCTTCCTGCAGATCTCCATGCAGTATTCACAGCGGTCATGGAAGGGGCATCCATCCGGCAGATTCATTGGATCGGGCATCAGCCCTTCAATGGGTTTCAGCCTGTGAACATCCTTGTCAATGTTCGGAATACACCCAAACAGGCCAACGGTGTAAGGGTGCCTGGCATTTTCAAAAATATCTGCCAGGTCCCCATACTCCACGATTTCACCGGCATAAATGATGGCCACCATATCGCAGTTCTCCACCACCAAGCCCAGATCGTGGGTAATCAGTATCATCGAGGTCTGTAATTCATTTCTCAGGGTGCGGATCATATCCAGCACCTGGGCCTGAATTGTTACATCCAGTGCAGTGGTGGGTTCATCGGCAATGAGCAGCTCCGGGTTACAGCACAGAGCAATAGCAATGACCACTCTCTGTTTCATACCGCCGGAAAATTGATGTGGGTAGTCGTTGAAGCGCTCCTCCCGGATACCGACCATTTCCAGGGTTTCCTGCGCCTTTGCCGCAAGTTCTTCTCTGGAAAGGTTGGGCTCATGAATTTCCAGGGATTCCATGACCTGCTCGCCGATTGTCATGACCGGGTTGAGGGAGGTCATAGGGTCCTGAAAGATCATGGAGACCTTTTTGCCCCGGTATTTTTGCAGGGCATCCTTATCCATGGCAAGGACATCCCTGCCTTCAAAGTGGATCTCACCACTGATGATCCGGGCAGGAGGCTCGGACAGAAGCCGCAGGATTCCCAGGGCGGTAGTGGTTTTCCCAGCGCCGGTCTCGCCCACCAGGCCCAGAGACTGGCCCTTATTCAATACCAGATTCATCCCGTTAACCGCTTCCACGACGCCGCTGTCAGTTTCATAGTGGATCACAAGATCCTTTATTTCTAATAATGTCTCGTTCATAATCTGTTTCAACTCCTTGCTTAACAGCTGCTTACCGTTTCATTCTGGGATCCAGGGCATCCCGCAATCCGTCGCCAAGCAGGTTCAGCGCCAGAATAACCATCATAATTGCCAGCCCGGGAAACAGCGCCATGTACCATTCGTTCAGCAGATACGCTTTACCGGTGTTCAGCATATTACCCCATTCGGGTGTGGGCGGCTGAATACCCAATCCGATGTAGCTCAGTGACGCGCAGGTCAGAATCGCGCTTGCAACGCCTAAAGTAGAGCGCACGATGATGGGTGCCAAACAATTTGGGAGAATATGGCGCAGAACGATCCGCAGATCACTGGCTCCGCCGGCCCGCGCCGCTTCAATATATTCCTGATCCTTGACGGTAAGGACCGAGGCGCGTACCGTCCTGGCATAGGAAGGAATCGTACCGATTCCTGCCGCAATCATCAGATTGACCAATCCTGAACCCAGGGCCGCGGCAATAGAAATTGCCAGCAGGGTGCTGGGGATTGCCATAAGAACATCCATGAGGCGCATAAGCACATTATCCGCTTTACCGCCATAGTAGCCTGCGGCGGCACCTATCAGGGTACCCGTGATGCAGGCGAAACCAACAGCTATAAAGCCAACCACAATGGATGTTCTCGCACCGTAGATAATACGGCTGAAAATGTCCCGTCCAAAGTTATCTGTCCCCATAAGATGCAGCAGATTGGGCCACTGCAGTGCTTCCGCGGGACGCTGCTCATCCAGACCATAGGGAGCCAGAATGCTGGGTACCAACGCGCAGCACAGCAGAATACATATAATAACCAATCCCATCATAGCCTTCTTATCCCGCTTCAGACGAATCCAGGCTTCTCCCCACTGAGAGGTGCCGTATTTTTTTGTGATTTTACGGGGTTTCCCCCCGGTCCTTGCTTTCATCATTAATCAGACCTTCCTTTGCGTGTGTTTTTACCAGAAACCTGTCAGGTCACACTTTTTGCAATAAAGTGTTTGACCTTTCTTTTGGTCTGGTAAATGGATTTCAGTCTGGGATCTACAAAGGTGTATATAATGTCTACCACCAGGTTCAAGAGACTGAACATAACAGCAATTACAACCACAGCTCCCTGAATGGTGGGGTAATCACGGGCTTTAATGGACTGAATCATCAACATTCCGATGCCCGGTATCGCAAAAACAGTTTCTGTCACAATCGCTCCGCCCAGCATACTGCCCAGCTGAATGGCAATCGCTGTGATGATTGGGATCATAGAGTTTCTTAATGCATGGGAAATAATGACTTTCCGTTCGGTCTGTCCTTTTGCCCGGGCAGTCCGTATGTAGTCCTGGCGGATAACCTCCAGCATACTGGAACGGGTAATCCTGACCAAAGACGCCATAGCGCCGGTGCCGATGGTCAGAACCGGCATGAACCAGTGAGCCGGTGTTGTAAATCCATAGCTTGGAAACCATCCCAGCTTAACGGAGAACAGTATTATGGTCATCAAGCCCTGCCAGAATGCCGGCATTGCCACACCAATCAGAGCCAGTACCATCAGCAGATTATCAATCCAGGTGTTCTGTTTGATGGCAGAGATAATTCCAATCGGAATGGAGAGGAGCACCGCAAATGCCGCGCTGGTTAATGACAAAAGTATGGTTGTAGGCAGCCGATCCATAACTTCATCCAAAACAGGACGTTTTGTCTTATAGGATGTGCCCAAATCGCCATGGAGTACGAGATTTTTAGTATAATTAAAAAACCGGACCGGCAGCGGCTTGTTCAGTCCCAGGTCTTCACGAATCTGCTCCACAACTTCCACGGAAGCCGCGTCGCCGGCAATCATTGCCGCCGGATCACCGGGAGAAATCTCGTTCATGGTGAACACCAGGAACAAAACACCCAGAAGAACCGGGATCATCATCAAAATACGCTTAAAAATATATCTTAGCACAAATTTTCACCCCCTTTAAGCTGTTAACTATATTGCATTAATGTTCGTATCATTGATGCAACCTAATTGTAATTTATAACAATAACAAGTTAAACTTACGATTTTAAGATTTGGTTGAATATTTTTATTTCCTATTCAAAAAAGCATGGATATGATATATAATGTCTAAAAGCAGTTCAGATGACTGAGCGCTGAGTGCCAGCAGCTTTAAAACGATTGTATAAACTCATACGATAACAGGATGAAGGCAATATGAAAAAGGGATTTATAAAACAGAAAAGCCTGTCCGTCATGGAACGGCTTATGAATCAAAGTCTGACCGTAAAAATCAGTGTTTTTATTTATTTAATCGTAATCATTCTATTTTTATTTCTCTCCCTTTTCCTTTTTGGCATTGTTGGACGCGCATCTGAACGGCGGCTGTCAGAGGAGCACTCCAAATTGCTGAGGGTTGCAATTCTTATGATTAACAGCCGCCAGCAGTATATGATCGGTGTGGCAGACTACTATGCTCTGTCTCCTGATATCAAGAATATGATGGATACCAGCAATTCCGGTCTTCCTGTTACAACCATCCTGGACGAGTCCAGGTTCAAAACCCCCACAATCATCATTCTCAGTACTGTGTTCTACAATGCCGAAGGCGAGGCTGTCTATTATACTACAAAGGATACCTCCCGGGTGCCAATCAATCAAAAAAACAACGATGCCTTCCAGAAGCTGGCATCAGGACAAGCCACCTATGTATGGGACTATATTGACAACAATAACAGTGATTTTATGAAGTACGATTTTTCCCCCAAGCTGTGTCTTTGGAGAGCGGTCCGGGACAGCAACGATGTCCATATGATCGGTGCCGTAGCCGTTACCATTGACTCCCGTTCCCTGCTTGGCTTTGACGAAACCGCAAAACAGCTGTCTGAAAATCTGGCAATTGTCAACTCAAGCAACCAGGTGGTCTATAACCGTTCCGATATCGATCTGAATGAGGATGATATACGGCTGTTATCCAACAACTCCTTTGGCAGCGATGCAGGCCTTTATACCGCTGAGTTAAGCAGCGGCAGGTACAGAGTCAGTTACCAGGCAATTCCTTCCACTGATTTTGTGGCGTTCTTCCTCTACCGCCATACTCCGTTTGCCTTTGGGATTGATGTGGTATACAGCTATATATTAGCCGGATTGTTTCTGTATATTCTCAGCCTTTTCCCATCAATTATATTGGTTTCCAAAATGATCACAAAACCCCTGGTAAGCCTGACAAAATCCATCCAGCAGTTTGCAGAGGGGCAGCAGAATGTAAAAGTTCAGTTTAAATATACGGATGAGATTGGCCTGCTGGGAAAAGCTTTTAATGACATGGTTTTGGATAATGAACGTCTTCGGATATCAGAATACGATTTGCGTTTAAAAAATAAGGATGCAGAGCTTTCCCTGATGCAGGCGCAAATCAATCCTCACTTTCTCTACAATATGCTCAATGCCATTCAGTGGCAGGCTCTCAAAAGCGGAAACAAAGAAATCGCCGATATTGCCTATTCCATGGCACAGGTATTCCGGATCAGTCTGAGCCGCGGCAGGAGTATTATTTCAGTGAAGCAGGAACTTGATCTGGTCAGCTACTATTTATCCCTGCAGAAATACCGGCTGGGTAAAAAAATTGACTATCATATTGATTTTGATGAGGATGTCCTTGACCGCCAGATTCCAAAACTGATTCTTCAGCCTCTGGTTGAGAACTCCATCGTTCATGGCATGGCAAAGGATTCTTCCCTCAATCTGGTCATTTCCCTGTCTGTTGCCCTGTCAGAGGATGGAAAATTGTTACACTTTGTAATTCAGGATAATGGATGTGGAATTCCTCCGGAAATTCTCCGGTATTTGCCCAATGAGGTAATCCCGGCTACGGCGGAACAGGGTCAAAGACCAAATAAAAGCAACCGTTTTGCGGTTAAAAACATTTATGACCGCCTTACACTGGTATATGGAAGCGATTTCACTTTCCGCATCCACAGTGAACATGGGACATCCATCGAAATTATTCTTCCTGTAAAAGAGATAGATGAAAGGAGCACCTCCAATGCTTAGATTGGCGATTATTGACGATGAAGAGGAAACCCGGCAGATTATGGTCAATTTCATTGACTGGGATACCTATGGAATCACAGTGGTCGGAGAAGCCTCGGATGGTTTCGCCGCCTATGATCTTATCAACTCTCTGCGCCCGGATATTGTTTTAATCGATATCCAGATGCCCGGAATGACTGGCCTTGATGTTTTAGAGAAGATCCGTTCAGAGGATTTGATTTCTCCTGCCTTTATTATAATGAGCGGATACGACGACTTTGAATTTGCCAGAAGGGCGGTCAGCCTGGCAGCGGTAGAATATTTATTAAAGCCATTCCGCCCTGACGATGTGATTATGGCAATCCAAAAATCCATCAAGCACCTGGAGCTTATCCGCAGCAGTTACCCGGATGCCCCGTCTCCTGACAGTAAAAAAAAGTCACTGGCCGGCAATACCATTGACTTCTCCCTGCTTCACTACCCTTCCCGCGAAGAACACCGCCTGTTAGAGTGCCTGAAAGTGGGTACAAAAGAAAGTGTTCTAGGGGAGCTTGACTGTTTCTGGAACTGTCTGTGTGAATTAAACGGCGATACTGAAAGCCGTCTGAATTGTGCGATTATCCTTTATGTGGAGGTCTGCCGGTTCCTGCTGGAACGCGGAAGCTGTTTCTCAGCTCCATATTTTGAGAACCGGGATAGCTCTGGCAGTGATAGCTCCCAGGAAATCCACCAGACACTCACATCCATTGTGCTGGATGCTATCTCGCTGCTTGAGTCCGGAGATGTTTCCCGTGTTTATGTAAATAAGGCGATTCAGTATATACAGGCTCACTATAACGAAAATCTGTCTCTGGACAGCGTTGCGAATGAAATTGAGCTCTCGTCCCCCTATTTGAGCAGTTTGTTTTCCAGGATTCTGGGAACCACCTTTGTCAACTATATACAGTCTGTAAGAATCCAGAAGGCTAAGGAGCTTTTATGCGGCACGACCATGAAGGTCTACGAAATCGCCTACTGTATAGGATATGACGACGAGAAATACTTTTCGCAGGTCTTCCGTAAAACAGAAGGAATCACCCCATCCCAATTCAGAGCCCAATCCTCAGCAAATCCCGACCGAATATAACACATGGAGACTGGTACTGTATCTTTTCGGATACAGTACCAGAATCTATTTTCAGGTATTTTATAAAATATTAAACGATACCAAAAGATTTTCCGTTCATCTTCCATAGAACGCAATGTAAAATATAGTCATGATATTTAATAATTATCAGTTTATTATTAGGAGGATGAATCATATGGTACGCAGTGAGAATCAAGTAGCAAATCCAGTACGAACCAACATTGAACTGTCTGAAAAGGTCCTGGAACTAAACAAGCAGCTGGAGCAGGAGCCTGAAAATGCAGAGCTTTGGATTAAGCGCGGTCTGGCCTTAGTGGAGCAGAATCTGATGCGGGAAGCGGTTGAGTCCTACTCCAAGGCCCTGTGCCTGGATCCATTCAACTGGCTGGGATACCGCAACCGCGCACACCGCCACCTGTCCTGCTGGGAATTCCAGGAAGCTTGCTCTGACTTTATTATGTCTACCCGGCTGGTTCCCAACACAGTTGACATTCACGAAATCTGGGAAGCCTGGTATCTGCTGGCGCTGTCTCATTATCTGCTGGGTGAATATGAAAAGGCGGCAGACGCCTACAAAACCTGCTACAGCCTGGCCCACGGAGATGATATTATCACTACCACCGGATGGTACTGGTCTACGCTCATGCGTCTGGGACGCAAGGAAGAGGCCGAGAATATTCTGGCGTTTATCACCAAGGATATGAAATTTGAAGCAAGCCGCGAAGCCTACTTCAGTACGCTTCGTATGTTCAAGGGCTGGGTTTCTCCCGAGGATACCGAGGCTCAGTGTAATATGCCTGACTGCAAGGATAAGTTTACCCGCCTGTATGCCATCTCCAACTATTACTATATCACCGGCGATCTGGAGAATTCCAACCGTGTGATTGACCGTATTCTGGAAGAAGCCGGACCCCAATGGTGGATGGTCTTTGGTTACCTGGCTGCAATGGTTGATAAGAAAGCCCGCAGCAACGCTTAATATTATTTTTCTGGTAAGGCTTAAGAATTTGCTCCGGCATTGGCCGGCAAACCGCTGTTTTGGGAAATAACACAGCTCTATACCAAAGGTCGGTTTTGATGCCACGTATCAAAACCGCCTTTTTCTAATGCGCAAATAGAGGAGGTTTTTCATGACTAACGAAAATACTGAAAATCATTCCATTCCTGTAAGGCTTACCGATATTCTGCATTTTAAAAGCCTTTCTAACCTGTCTCTTTCTTTGGATGGAACCCGCGCCGCATTCATGATTCACCAGTGCAACGGGGCCCAGGATGGATATAACTCTAATCTTTGGATATATGATTTAAGCCGCGGCCGTACCGTTCAGGTGACTTCCGGCAATAAAAAACAGATTTTCTGCTGGACACCGGACGGCTCGCTTGTCTATGCCACGCCCGACGCCGAAACCCGCTTCACTAAAATGAATCCTGAAGGCAGCCTCAGCCCGGCATTTAACATACCAATTCAGGTCAAAGCCATTCAACCCGTAACGGATGCTCTATGGCTTGTGGAAGCTGCCAGCTTTGTAAATGAAGAAGCCAAGGGACTGCTGACGGAAAAAATCTGTGTGGTTCTGGAGGAACTTCCTGCCCATTTCAACGGTGTGGGATACACCTCCGGCAGCCGCAACAGCCTGTATTTGTTTAACCAGTTCACTGGCTCTCTCCGGCAGATTACGCCTCCCCGCTTTGAAACAATGGGCTACACTCTGTGCATAAAGGAACAAAAAATTGTCTGCCATGGACATGAATATACAGATGTCCGCGGAATCAGGGGAAGCGTCTATCTGTATGACATTCCCGCCGAAACTGGCAGCATTGTTGTGGAGCCCAATATCTACCGCATTTACTATGCCGCCATGATGGGCCAGAATCTGCTGTTTGCCGGTACAAAAGGTAACCATGACAGCAATGAAAATCCCACCTTCTATACACTTAACCTTTCCAGCAAAGAAGTTTCTGAACTTTGCTATCCTGACCATTATATAGGCGGGCTGGGCATCGGCTCCGACTGCCGCTATGGAACCGGCACCACCAGTCTGTGTTCCGGAGACAGCATATACTTCACCTCCGCACATTTTGAATCCAGTCACCTGTTTCAAGTGACATCCGACGGCAGCTTCCGCCAAATCAGCCGCCGGGAAGGGTCCATAGACTGCTTTGACATAAAGGGTGATAAGGCTGTTTTCGTAGGAATGCGGGACATGGGCCTGCAGGAGCTGTATACACTTAATCTGGTCACGGGTCAGGAAACCAGACTGACAAATTTTAATCGGGACTATACAGACAGTCACAAGATTTGCCCGCCCGTTCCCTGCTATTTTAAAAATCATGACAATATAACCATAACCGGCTGGGTGATTCCCCCTGCCAATTATGATGTAAACCGTACTTACCCAGCTATTCTGGACATCCATGGCGGCCCCAAGGCCTGCTATGGTATGGTTTTCTACCATGAGATGCAGCTTTGGGCCAATGAGGGTTACTTTGTATTCTTCTGTAATCCCAGAGGAAGCGACGGCCATGGGGATGCCTATTCTACGATCTCCGGCATCAACGGAACCCTGGACTATGATGACCTGATGCAATTTACGGACCACGTTTTGGACGTATATCCCCAAATTGACCGGACCCGGGTCGGTGTCACCGGCGGCTCCTATGGAGGCTTCCTGACCAATTGGATTGCAGGCCATACAGACCGGTTTGCTGCAGCGGCCAGCCAGCGCAGTATCGGTGACTGGATGGTGCATTATGCTGCCTGCGACAGCGGCTTCTGGGTCACCAGTGAGCAGTTTCCCCCATCACCACTGTATGATGCCAAAAACGCCTGGGAGCATTCCCCTGGAAAATATGCTATGAACATCAAAACTCCTATGCTCTTCATTCATTCTGATGAAGACCGCCGCTGCCCTCTGAGTGAAATGATGCCGGTTTATACCGGAGCAATGCTGGCAGGCATACCCGTGCGTATGTGCCTGTTCCATGGAGAAAACCATGAACTGTCCCGTGCCGGCAAGCCCCGCTGCCGCATGAAACGCCTGGCAGAGATTACAAACTGGATGGACAAATACCTGAAAGGAGAACGTATGGAATGAAGCATCCTGAACTACTAAGTCTGCACAGCGTATCGGATCTGCGAATCTCTCCCGGAGCAAGCCGCTGCGCGTTCCTTGTCCACACTCCATGTGAAGCAGAAAATAATTATGAAACCCATCTGTATGTCAGTGATTATACCGTGTCTTATCCCATTGGAGTGTCCGGCATTACCAGCTTTGCCTGGGTAGATGAGGCTGTACTGGCGGTTGGGCGTCCCAACGCAGATAGTACACAATTTGCGCTTTTGTCCCTGAAGGACGGTTCGGAAGAAACCGTCTGGAACATCCCCTTTGAAGCCAGAATTGAAGGATGGGTTTCAGGACAGCTTCTCATCTCAGCCCGCCGCCCAATTACTGAGGAAAAGGCTCAGGAGGATGGATCGTGGACAATCCTGGATGAACTTCCCATTTGGGAGGACGGCGAGGGATACCGTGCCAAAATCCGGCGTCAGCTTTTTCTTTGTTCCTACGGCGGCCAGCCTATACGTATTTCTCCTGAGGAGATGGATGTCCGTATTGTATCAGCACATTCAAACGGTCTGGCCTATGCCGGATATATCCCCGGGAACCATGGGAGGATCGTCAATGAGATCCGCTATTGGGCCGGAGAAGACCGGTTACTCTGCAGGAACTGCGGTGATATCAGACATCTTGCCCTGGGCAGCAATTATGCGTTTATCTATGGTCTTAATATTGAGAGTGAGCCGGACGCTGCTCCCGCCCTGATGCAGGTCTCCCTGGACACCGGCAAAGCTGAGTCCCTGTATGTTTCCGGGATTGCGGTCGGCAATTACATTGTTTCCGATATCGGCCGACAGGGGAAAATTCTATGTGCGGATGGTGATGCTCTCTATTTTTCCGCCACAAAGGAGGGTACCTCCCAGATTTATAAACTGTCTGCCTCAGGTGAACCGCTATGCCTGACCCTTGCCCCAGGCAGTATTGAGCAGCTGGACGTTCAGGCAGGACGGATTGCTTTTGCTGGTTTGCGTAAGGGTTCCTGTCAGGAGGTCTACGTCCTGGAGGATGGAGAGCAAATGATTTCACACCTACACGGTAATGACACGCTTCCCTTTTACCCTATGGTGCAAATTCCCTGCCATGGTATTCAGGGTTGGGCTCTTCGGGAAGAAACAGAGGAAAAGACCTGCCCGGCGGTTATATTTCTTCATGATGGTCCTCAGCAGGCATTTGGTGAAGTGTACCATTTTGGTATGCAGCTGCTTGCCCAAAACGGCTATGTTGTGCTGTTTGCCAACCTGCCCGGCAGCACAGGCTATGGCAAAGATTTTTCCATGCTGGACGGACACTGGGGTGACGATGACTACAACGGTCTTATCCGTTTCCTGGATGCTGCTCTGGATGCCTGCCCTGAGATCGATCCCAGCCGTCTGGCTGTGATTGGCACCGGCTACGGAGCTTATCTGGCTGCGGTTGCCCTGTCCCTGG
>OBZK01001035.1_pt1 | contig 11702 bp, 10 predicted proteins | sample 1495511 | NCBI WGS metagenome assembly OBZK01 (sample SAMEA2580233, study PRJEB22360) | human gut metagenome | biome: human gut; feature: human-associated habitat; material: faeces | place: Denmark | collected 2008/2010
CCATTTTTCGGAACAACGAAAAACTCCAATGGGCTCAACAGACTAAAGTCCATAATTAAAGCGCAATGCGCGGGAAAAACTTGGAGGAAAATTGTTTGGACCTAACTGGGTCAATGCAGTCCTCGTAATGGCCATTTTCTATATACTGACAACAGCAATAAACGGCATCACAGGCTTAGGTACCTTGATCATGCTGGTGATCGGAGGCCCTTTAAGCTACGGAGTAGCAAAGCTGTTCTTACAGCAGTGTGATGACGGACAGAAAATAAACCCAACAGAAGTATTCAAAGGCTTTTCAGAAGATTTCGGTGGAAGCTTTATCCTATACCTGTTAAGATACCTTTTCATTGCCTTATGGTCCATTCTGCTGATCATTCCAGGTATTATGAAAATGTATTCTTACTCTATGGCATTTTTTATAAAGGCAGATCATCCGTCCTATGACTGGAGAGAATGCCTGGATGCCAGTAGCGAACTGACCTATGGACATAGGTGGGAGCTGTTTGTGCTGGATCTTAGCTTCATCGGCTGGCAGATCGTAGGAAGTCTGTGTTTAGGTATTGGAACTTTCTGGGTCAACGCTTACAGAGAAGCGACTATTGCTGAGTATTACAGATATTTTGAAAGTAATCAGATGATGGACAGGGATTTCTAACATAAATGAGTCCAAAAGAAAAACAAGCGGCTGCGCCAAGCAGACTAAAGGGCATCTCACAGCGAGATGCCCTTTTTAACCCTTTTTAATTACTGCTGAGCCTTATACTGTTCTAATGCAGTTGCCAGCTGGTCAGGACAGGAAGTTGGGCGTGGGCCGCACTTGATGCCTTTTAAACGCTTGATAGCTTCATCAATATCCATTCCTTCAACCAGTGCTGCAACGCCCTGGGTGTTGCCGGAGCAGCCGCCTACAAAATGAACATCAGTTACCTTATTGTCCTTTACTTCAAAAGAGATGGCTCTTGAACAGACGCCGTGGGTTGTATAATTCATCCTAAGTACCTCCTGATTTTCATAAATGGCCAACAGAAAAGTGTGCCAGTCAGTTCTTGACGGGCAGAAGCCAAACTGTTACCATGTATCTGTGTACGTTTCTATTTGTACACATGTATAACGTTATGGTTCATGTTGTTGCATGACCCGCAACAGTGTACTTTTCATTATGCTTCATGTAAATAAGATTGTCAAGTTGGAGGAAAAAGAATGATCGGAATTATCGGGGCCATGGACGAAGAAGTGGCAATGTTAAAGGAAAAGCTTACAGAGGTTCAGGTAGAAACAAAGGCTGCTATGGACTTTTATAAAGGAAAATTAGAAGGAAAGGACGTAGTGGTAGTCCGTTCCGGTATTGGTAAGGTAAATGCGGCAATGTGTGCCCAGATCCTGGCAGATGTATACCATGCAGATCATGTGATCAACACAGGTATTGCAGGTTCCTTAAAGGCAGAGATCAATATTGGAGATATCGTGCTGTCTACAGATGCTCTGCAGCATGATATGGACGCCAGGGCATTTGGCTATGAGCCGGGCCAGATCCCAAGAGTGGACACGCTTTCCTTTAAGGCAGATGAGAAAATGCTCTCTCTTGCAAAGGAATGCTGTGAAAAGGTGAATCCGGAGATCGGCGTATTTACCGGAAGAGTTGTTTCAGGTGACCAGTTTATTTCTGATAAAGAGAAGAAAAAATGGCTTACTGATACCTTTGCAGGCTACTGCACAGAAATGGAAGGCGCAGCTATCGCCCAGGTATGCTATTTTAACCATATTCCATTCCTTATTGTAAGAGCAATCTCTGATAAGGCAGATGACAGCGCATCTATGGATTATCCAACCTTTGAGGCACAGGCCATCCGCCACAGCGTAAACTTAATGGCAGAGATGATCCGCTGCTTTTAAGTGAAGAAGTATCATAGAAAAAATAATACAAACAGCCAGTTATCAATGTCTTTCAGACCCGGTTCAGAATCGTTTCGTGGGGGAATTTGACGAACGATTTTAAGGGTTCTCAACTTCCAAAATAAAAAGCCGTCGTTATAATAAAGCTTACCGAATGACACAGGCCTGCAGGTGTGTCTGCCGGAATGATCATTCTGCAATGGATCAATGAAATTTGCAGACAGTAAAACAGAAAGGGGAGCTTAATTATGATGAGCTTTTTACAGACAGGAAAAGCATTGTATGTGCTGGCAGTTATCTGCTTTGGAGGTATTTTTGTACGGCTGGCAGCCGGAAGCTTCTACAAAAAACTGATAAAAGAAAGCGCAAATATGGCGCTGACCAAGAACCGGTATTTGCGGAACTTAAAACAGAACGCAGAAGATACATACAGGATCAATATGGGCATGAATAATGCAGCAGTGTATTTACAGAGACAGCTTGGAAATCTGAAATTTTTAGGTTTTTCTTTATCTGGACTTGAAAATCTGGCGGGCCAGCTGACGCTGTTAAGCTTCCTGGCTGGTGGCGTATGTGCATTTCTTTCTTATTGGAACCGCAGCGACAATTCATACATCGTTCTTTACGGTGCAGCAGGGATTTTAGGTGGAATGCTTACCGTTGTAGCCGATTACGGTGTAAATCTAGAAGGAAAGAGAAACCAGCTCCTTATCAGCCTTCAGGATCATCTGGAAAATGTAATGTGGCCAAGGCTGGAACGGGAAAGCGGCAGGGGGCGTTCCAGCGCAGCTGCAGAAGCAGAGGAACGCCGTGAAAATGGAAATGTGCGCACTATTGGCAGAGACCGTGACAGGAGACTTTCCGGTGCCAGAAGAGGGGCAGAGCAGACTGCGGCAAGCAGGGAAAATGCCCGTGAGGCAGCAAACCGGGACAAAAAAGAGGACCGGTCTGCCAAAGACTGGCTGGATGATCTGAACCCGGAGCAGAAACGGATGCTGGGGGAAATGTTAAAGGAATTTCTGTAAGTATATATAATCTGTAAGTATACAAAAGGTCCGCGTAAATGTGGATCTTTATAAAATGATACAAAGGAGTAAAGAAAAAGTTTATGGCAACACATTTTTCTGCTGTCGGGCAGATCAGGCAATTTGCAGGAGAGGCAGCAGCTGATATCAGGGAATTAAGGCGGTTTTTAAAGAAAGAAAAGGCACTTAAACTTATCTGCCTGTCCCTGATCGTAGTCTGCTGGGGATTAAAGATCGTTTATGATGATATTTTTATTGACAGTGAGATCATGAGTCTGGAGCCATATGCACTGCTTCAGTCCTGGTATGGAAGCAGGCGCTTCAGCCTGATCTTTACGAAAAAAATATTTCATATGATCCGGCTGGTTCCCTATTTATCCAATCTGCTGACAGCTGCTTTTCTTTTTCTGTCTGCACTTTTGTTTGCATTTTGCCTGCAGACATGGATCCCAGTTCTGAAAAAGAAACCATATGATAAGGGACTGCTGTTAGCAGCTGCCTTTTTTGTAACAGCGCCGTCCCTTGCAGAACAGTATGCCTATACGCTCCAGGCTTTTGAGATCACATTATCTATGTGCATCTGCATGATCGCAGTGTATTGCGCCGGGAGAGCGGTTTATGGAAATGGTTCGGTGATCTGGTATTTGGCAGCGGTGCTGCTTCTGGTATGGACATTAGGCTCTTATCAGGGGTTTTGCGTCTGCTATATGGCACTGGTGCTGATCTCATTTCTGGGAAGCTATGAGACAGATATGCATAAGGGGCAGGAAGAAGCCTTTCTTTATGGTATCCGACAGGTTATCATTTTTATTATAGGATTTATCTTATATTTCCTTACAGCTTCATTTTTGTGCAGGATCAAAGGCGGGGACTCCAGTTATGTGGATGCCATGTTTATGTGGGGCACTTTAAATAAGGCAGAGTGCCTGCATTATGTAAAGGATGAATTCCGTGCATTGTATTGCGGTGTGGTGCCGGTCCTTTATAATCGTTTTTTTGGCATAATGGCATTTGGTTGTACCATATTTCTGGCTGTCCGCAGTGTGAAGCTGCATTTTAAGAAATGGTATTGGTATTTTCTTGGGCTGTTCCTGTTATTTGCGTCACCTATGTTTGTTACCCTGTTAAGCGGAATGCGGACACCAGTACGTGGACAGCTGGTATTTCCTCTTCTTTTAGGGGCTTTTGCCTGCATTTTTTATTGTTTTGCAGTGGGATGCCTGGAGCGTTTTAAGGGCTTTTCTGTAAAACCCCGCTGTGTTGTTGTTTCCATTCTTTTTGTGGCAATGTTTTATCAGTCATGGGTGCAGGGAATGGATCTGGTACAGTTAAACCAGACCCTTCATGATACGTTGGTCAATGACCGGATCATCGCACAGCAGATGTATGGGGATATCCGCCGTGTGGCTGACCGCTCTGATATGCAGAACTGTCCAGTGGTTTTTGTAGGAACACGCAGCGCCAGAATACCAAATACAGCGGCAAGAGGAGAAGTGATCGGATATTCCTATTTTGATTTTGGACTGACCAATATCGGGATCAATAATCGGACAACGGGCTTATTTAACCTTATGGGACTGAACCTGGCAACACCTACAGTGGAAGAATATGAACAGGCGCTGCAGGAAGCAGCAGATAAGCCTTGCTGGCCTGCAAAGGAGTCGGTTTTCCTTCTGGATGACGGTTGTGTGGCTGTAAAGCTTTCAGAGTAAAAAAGTCCGTTAAAAATTACAATAACAGGTTATGGAATTGGTAGTGTAAATATGCTATACTAGCACGTAGTTGGGAAAATTTTCACAAATCTCAAAAGTATGCAATCAGAAAAGGAGAGCGGGAACATGAGTAAGGAAGTTGTATTCGATTATTCAAAAGCCACCGGTTTTATTTCAGCTGAAGAGATGGCTAACTTCAAAAAAACAGTTATGGCAGCAAAGGAGACTTTGTTAAGTAAAGAAGGTGCTGGAAACGACTATCTTGGCTGGATCGATCTTCCTGTTGATTATGATAAGGATGAGTTTGCAAGGATTAAAAAGGCAGCAGCAAAGATCCAGAGCGATTCAGATGTTCTGCTGGTAGTAGGGATCGGCGGTTCCTATTTAGGAGCAAGAGCAGCTATCGAATTTTTAAGCAACAGCTTTTACAATGTGCTGTCTAAGGAAGTCCGCAAGACTCCTGAGATCTATTTCGTAGGAAACAGCATCAGCAGCAAGTATATTGCAGACCTTAAGAAAGTTCTGGCTGGAAAGGACTTCTCTATCAATATCATTTCCAAGTCCGGCACCACCACAGAGCCGGCTATCGCATTCCGTGTATTTAAGGAAATGCTGATCGAAAAATATGGCAAAGAAGAGGCTGCAAAGCGTATTTATGCAACCACAGACCGGGCAAAGGGCGCTTTAAAGAACCTGGCAGATGAAGAAGGCTACGAAGAGTTCGTAGTTCCAGATGATGTAGGCGGACGTTTCTCCGTTCTTACAGCAGTAGGTCTGCTTCCGATCGCTGTATGTGGTGCTGATATTGATAAGCTGATGGAAGGTGCTGCTTCCGGCCGTAAGAAAGCACTGGAAACTCCTTACGAAGAAAACCCGGCTCTTCTGTACGCAGCAGTCCGCAACATCCTGCTGCGCAAGGGCAAAGCAGTAGAGATCGTAGCAAATTATGAGCCAAGCCTTCACTATGTATCTGAGTGGTGGAAGCAGCTGTTTGGTGAAAGCGAAGGAAAAGACCAGAGAGGTATTTTCCCTGCAGCAGTAGATCTGACTACAGACCTGCACTCCATGGGACAGTTCATCCAGGACGGCGCACGCATCATGTTTGAAACCGTTATCAATGTAGAAGAATCTCCAGAAGAGATCGTTCTGAAAAAAGAGGATGTAGATACCGACGGTATGAACTATCTTGCCGGAAAGACGGTAGATTTCGTAAATAAGAGTGCCATGAACGGAACCATTCTGGCTCATACCGACGGAAATGTACCAAACCTGATGGTAAAGGTACCAGAGCAGAATGAATTCTATTTAGGTGAATTATTCTACTTCTTTGAATTTGCCTGCGGCGTAAGCGGCTACATTTTAGGCATCAACCCATTTAACCAGCCAGGCGTAGAAAGCTACAAGAAGAACATGTTCGCCCTTCTTGGAAAGCCAGGTTATGAAGCTCAGAGAGAAGAGCTGTTAAAGAGACTGTAAAATATAGCCGGATGTAAAACTTATTTACAGCACTGCACGGGGAGTCACTGAAAAGTGGTTCCCCGTTTTTTATGACGCGGCAGATGGAAATTTAGACAAGTGAAAGGGGCGGATAATTATTGTGGATTATACTAGACGTAAAACGGTTCAAATGGTAGAATGAGCGTAGATTACGTTGCAACAACGAAAGGAGAATTATAAAAATGGGCATGATAGAAACAAAGACAGCTAATGCCATTCGTGTATTATCGGCTGATGCTATCCAGAAGGCAAAATCCGGACATCCGGGACTTCCTTTAGGATGTGCTTCTGCAGCATATGAATTATGGGCTAACCATATGAGACATAATCCGGCAGATCCACAGTGGGTGGACAGAGACCGTTTTATCCTTTCCGGCGGACATGGCTCTATGCTGCTGTATTCATTATTCCATTTATTTGGCTATGGAAACTTATCTATGGATGATTTAAAGAACTTCCGTCAGGTAGGTTCCTTAACTCCGGGACATCCTGAGTATGGTCATACAGTAGGTGTAGAAGCTACCACAGGACCGTTGGGACAGGGAATGGGCATGGCTGTAGGTATGGCTATGGCAGAGGCTCATTTGGCTTCCGTATTCAACAAAGACGATATTAAGATCGTTGACCATTACACCTATGTACTGGGCGGAGACGGCTGTATGATGGAAGGACTTTCCTCTGAGGCATTCTCTTTAGCAGGTACTTTAGGACTTGGAAAACTGATCGTTCTCTATGATTCCAACAATATTTCCATTGAAGGAAATACTGACATTGCATTTACAGAAGATACTGCAAAGCGTTTTGAGTCCTATGGATTCGGTGTATTCCAGGTAGAGGATGGAAATGATTTCGCAGCTATCGGTGCAGCTATCGAAGCAGCTAAGGCTGACACCCAAAGACCTTCCCTTATCGTTCTTCATACCCAGATCGGATACGGCTGCCCGGCTAAGCAGGGCAAAGCATCTGCACACGGTGAGCCTCTGGGTGAAGAGAACATCATTGCCATGAAGGAAAACTTAGGCTGGGAGAGCATGGAACCATTCTATGTACCTCAGGATGTTTATGATCACATGGATAAGGTAAAAGAAAGCTTAAAGGCACCGGAAGAAGACTGGAATGCAAGATTTGCAGCATACTGTGAGAAGTATCCGGAAATGAAGGAACTTTGGGATCAGTATCATGACAAAAACCTGCCTAAGAAGCTTTGGGATAATGAAGAGTTCTGGTCCTATGAGGACAAGCCACAGGCAACCAGAAATCTGTCCGGTGAGCTGTTAAATAAGATCAATAAAGTGGTTCCGAACCTGTTTGGTGGTTCCGCTGACCTGGCTCCTTCCAATAAGACCAATTTAAAGGGCGAAGGCGACTTCTCCAAGGCTGATTATGCTGGAAAGAACCTGCACTTTGGCGTAAGAGAGCAGGCAATGACTGCTATTGGAAATGGTCTGGCTCTTCACGGCGGCGTGATCCCTTATGTAGCGACTTTCTTTGTATTCAGTGATTATATGAAGCCAGTTGCAAGACTTTCATCCCTGATGCAGGTGCCGTTAGTTTATGTCCTGACCCATGACAGCATCGGTGTAGGCGAAGACGGACCGACCCATGAACCGATCGAGCAGTTAGCTATGCTGCGTGCACAGCCTAACTTCCATGTATTCCGTCCAGCAGATGCTAAAGAGACTGCAGCAGCATGGTACAGCGCTATTACCTCTGAAAAGACACCTACTGCTCTGGTACTGACCAGACAGAACCTGCCTCAGTTAGCAGGAACTGGCCGCGATGCGATCAAGGGCGCTTACATTGTAGCTGATTCTGCAAAGGAAACTCCGGATGCGATCATCATTGCTACCGGTTCTGAGTTAAGCCTGGCAGTAGAAGCAAAAGAACTGCTGTTAAAGGATGGAATGGATGTGCGTGTTGTATCCATGCCATGTATGGATCTGTTTGAGGAGCAGAGTGCAGAATACAAAGAGTCTGTTCTTCCAAAGGCTGTAAGAAAGAGAGTTGCAGTAGAAGCACTTTCCGACTTTGGCTGGGGACGTTATGTTGGTCTTGACGGTGCAACTGTATGCATGGAAGGCTTTGGCGCTTCCGGTCCTGCAGCACAGCTGTTTGAAAAGTTTGGATTTACAGCAGAGCGTGTTGCTGAAACTGTGAAGAGTCTGTAAGTAAAACGTGAAAATCAGGGGATGCGTTTTTGGCGCACTCTGATATCGGGATAATTAAAATACCCCGGTAACTGCCTGAAAATGGCAGCTGCCGGGGTATTTTTTGTGCCTGGGATGGGCACTTGCATGATGAGGAAGTTTGCCACAAGCGACCGCACAAAAGGTGCGGTTAGCTAGTACATCGTTTCGTAAATAACTGTACTGATCACGTAGGATGCGGATTTGAGTGTGCAGGTCTAAAAACGCAGGCGTAGCGGGCTACGCTGAGGCTTTTAGGCCTGTGCAATCAGATTCGCAGACAAGTGAGTGGTATAGTTATTTCGAAAACGATGTACTTGTTATTCCTCGATCACCTGTATTTCCAGGTAATCAAAATCCACTGTTTCAATAAAATTATCCTGGGTAAACCGGGCTTTGGCGTGACATTTAAAATCCTGGACAGTAGAATCCAGCCACATAGGCTTTTCCAGGTCAAACTTATAGCAGATCTCATCTAAACAGTTAAAAACCATCTGCGTTCTGGAAATAGAATAGTCACCGCAGCAGGCTACCATATCCTTCACCAGATGGTTATCCTTCATGATCTTTCCCCACATCCGAAACATGTATTTCCCAGCCTTTCTTTTTTGTTAAGTGTTACATGTCAGTATAGCATATATTGATGAGATGTGTACAGAAGGAAAAATACATCTTATCTGCATATAAAAGATAGAATTATATGCAGATAAGATTGCTTTTTCTGCATATGACATGGTAGAATCATATGCAGAAAGGCGGTGCCGTGATGAGGTATTTTGACTATTCATTTTTAAATAATGGATTACTTCCAGCTAATTTAGTAAACCTTACTGCCAATATCGCAGAACTAAAAACAATGGCAGGCGTACGAAAAGAAGAATATATACAGATATTTACTGAATTAGAGGCTGTAGCAAAAGTACAGTCAATTAAAAGTTCTAATGCCATTGAAGGTATTGTGACCAGTGATGAACGTATTGCAGAGATCGTTAATCAGAACAGTGCGCCATTAAATCATAATGAAGCTGAGATTGCTGGATATCGTGATGCTTTAAATGAGATTCATTTAGGGTATGAACATATTGATTTTCGTGAAGCTGATATTTTGCGTCTGCATGAGATTTTAATGCAGTTTACAGGAAATGGTATCGGTGGTCAGTATAAGACGGATGATAATGTGATTCTGGAAATTGACGCGGAAGGCAGACGAAAGGTTCGGTTTCATCCCACATCAGCGTTGGAAACACCAGAAGCAATGGAACAGCTGACCCTTGCATATATGGATGCCCGCAGTGATGCCAATATTAATCAATTATTGCTTATTCCCTGTGTTATCCTAGATTTCCTTTGTATTCATCCGTTTCGGGATGGAAATGGAAGAATGTCCCGGCTGTTATCCTTATTATTGCTTTACAAAAACGGGTTTGATGCTGGAAAATATGTGTCGTTTGAAGAACAGATAAATAATTATAAAGTGTATTATTATGAGTCATTACGAAAGTCATCAATAGACTGGGGGAAAAATGAAAATTCATATTTTCCATTTATTGAAAATTTCCTGTCAACGCTCTATATGTGTTATAAAGAGCTGGACAAACGTTTTGCTATTGTAAATGGCAGGAAAATCACCAAAAAAGCCCGAATAGAGTCTACGGTGTTAAATAGTCTGACACCTATTTCTAAATCAGAAATATGCAAAATATTACCAGATGTCAGTCCAACTACGGTGGAAGCTGTTTTAGGAGAAATGGTAAAAACAGGAAGTATACAACGAGTTGGATCGGGGCGTATGACAAGATATATTAAGGCATGAATGAATAGAGAAAGTTGCATTGTTAAATGAGAAATTCTTGAGATAAACAGGAGTGTACTTGTGTTGACGTATCAATGCGTTATTTCTGCATTTTTTCTGATAACGCCAATCGTCTAAACAATAGATAACGCCAATCGTCTAAACCATCCCTTGCCCTGTTACTGGTTTTGTAGTAAGCTATAACTAATGACAAAATCCCCCGAAATTCGGGCGGTAAGGAGGTACTGGGCGGTGGAGCAGGCTATTACTGATTATGTGAAATTTTTGGCAGATGCCAGGGATGCGGTGTATCGTCTGAATAATGATCAGACGACAGCAAAGCAGTTAAAAGAACAGGGAGAACGTCAGGAAAAAGAACTGGCAGCTGCAAAAAAGGCAGTGACAGATTCGGTGAACCAGACTATAAAAAAACGGCGCAGTGAGATCGATTCAAGTTATGATAAAGAGATTGCAAAAGGCCAGGAACGACTGAAAAAGGCCAGAACCCAGCGTGAAAAAGCTAAAAATAAGGGAATGAAGGAACGGATCGCAGAGGAAACCAGTGTGCTGAGAGAGCATAACCGTGACCTGCAGGTACAGATGAAGACTATGTTCCAGAAAGACAAGGTTCCTGCATTTTGCCGTACTACATTTTATTATTCCCTGTATTATGCAAGAGGGCTTAAGGAACGGCTGATCGGTTTTATTACTTTTCTGATCTGCTTTTTAGTGCTTCCATGCGGTATTTATTTCCTGCTTCCGGACCGGAAGATATGGTATCTGGTGCTGGTTTATTTTGCAGATATCATCATTTTCGGCGGCTTGTATGTGACCATTGGAAACAGAAGCCGGTCCCGTTACCATGATGCCTTAAAACAGGGACGGGAGATCCGGAACCTGTTAAATTCCAATGAAAAGAAGATCAAAGTTATTACACACAGCATTGAAAAAGACGGCAATGAAGATATTTATGATCTGGAAAAATATGATGACGAGATTGCCTGCGCACAGCAGGAGCTGTCTGATATAGCGGCAAAGAAAAAAGATGCCATCAGTAGCTTTGAAAATGTGACAAAAAATATCATTGCTGATGAGATCGAAGGCAGCCACAAAGCAGAGATCGAAGAAAAAGAGCAGAAATTAAAAGAAGTAAATAATAACCTGGCAGAATTAGAGAACAGCATCCGTCAGCAGAATATCCATATTACAGACACTTATGGACCATATCTTGGAAAAGAGTATCTGGATACAGATAAGCTCATGGAATTGTCAAGGATTATCCAGGCTGGAACAGCGTCTAATATTACTGAGGCTATTGAAATGGATAAAAACGGAGAGGGAAAGCCAGAAAAAAATTAGAAAATAGAAACAACTTGAAAACCAAACAAAACCGCACTATAATGGTAAAGAACTGGAAAAGGGGAGCTGGCAGCAGCTGGCTGAGAGTGGGATATGGTTCCCAGACCCGCAACCTGATTTGGATAATGCCAACGTAGGGATATAAAAACAAGGTCTTTTCATAGTGTGATCTTAGCGGATATGTCTGTTGTGGGCATATCCGTTTTTTACTATGAAAGTCCCGGACGGCAGCCGCGAA
>OBZK01001037.1_pt1 | contig 11665 bp, 9 predicted proteins | sample 1495511 | NCBI WGS metagenome assembly OBZK01 (sample SAMEA2580233, study PRJEB22360) | human gut metagenome | biome: human gut; feature: human-associated habitat; material: faeces | place: Denmark | collected 2008/2010
GAGGGGAACTCGCAATACCCTGTGCCAGCCCCTCTACTACCGCTGTTTTTCCTACTCCCGGCTCACCAATAAGGCATGGATTATTTTTGGTACGCCGGCTTAAGATCTGGATCACTCTCTGGATCTCATGTTCTCTTCCGATCACAGGATCCAGCTTTCCATCTAATGCCATCTGGGTGAGATTGCGGCTGTAGCTGTCAAGAGCCGGTGTTGAACTGCCCCGCTTTCCATAGCTGCCCCGCTGCATCTCATCTTTGACGGACGGTGCATCTTCACCCATCGCTGCCAGAAGATCAATATAAAGCTTCTGGACACTGATGCCTATGGTATTTAACAGGCGGCTGGCTACACAGTCTCCTTCTCTTAAAATAGCAATAAGGATGTGCTCTGTGCCGATCTGGGCTGCTTTAAAACGCACTGCCTCTCTGTAACTGTTTTCTATAACACGGCGGGCTCTTGGGGTATAAGCAGCATTTTCTGCCATCTGCACAGAATTATCCGGAGTGATCAGCTGGCTGACCAGCTCTACTACTTTTGCTTCTTCAACCCCGTTTTCCTCTAAAACCTTGGCTGCCACGCCGGTTCCTTCCTGTAAAAGGCCAATGAGCAGATGTTCTGTTCCCACGTAGCCATGGTTTAAGCTTTCTGCCATTTCCACTGCCAGGCTTAAGGCCTCCTTCGCCTGTGGTGTATATCGTTCCATTGTTGTCCTCCTTTATGTCTGTCAACCCCTAAGACCAGCTGCATATCTGCGGAAGATATTCCCTGATATAAGCTGCTCTTACACAGTCCGTCTCATCTTTATCTAACGGCCTGCTGGCCCACAGATTTAAATTAGCCGGTTTTATGCCCACTAAAAGGCTGTATAGGCTGTTCTCCTTTTCAAAAGCAATAAGACCATCTGTTTCTCCTGCGATCAACTGTCCGATAAAGACTCTGGCATCTTTTTCTGCCATTTTCCGGGCATATTTTAAAACTCCGTAGGATTTATAGGTTTCATCTTCCCGTTCCAGCCTTCTGGCATTTAAAGCCGCCTTTCTTACCTTAAATTCCTGGGCATTTAACTGGACTGCCGCTTTATTTACCAGCTCAATGATCTCTTTTTCGGAAAGACCTAAGGTTCTCTGGTTTGACAGCTCATACATGTTTCCGGCATTTTCACTGCCTTCTCCAAAAATCCCCCTTATAGAGGTTCCCAGTCTTCCCATATCCGCTACTATGCTCTGGAATTTCTTCAACTGGGACAGCATAGGCAGATGGACTACAGCACAGGCCTTAAGTCCCGTTCCCATATTGGTGGGAAATGTAGTCAGATAACCATATTTTTCATCATAAGCATAAGGAAAATGCTCATTGATGGCATCATCTATCTCATCTGCCTTCTGCCACAGCTTTTCCAGACAGAGCCCGGAAGACAGAAGCTGCAGGCGGATATGGTCATCTGCCCCCAATAATATGCTTTCCGACTCATCTTCTGACAGATACAGGCCCTGGGCACAGGTCTTTTCCACTGCGCAGCGGTTTAAGATCCGGCGTTCCCGCAAAGCCTTCTTTTCTGCCTGTGCCATAGTCTCTAAAGGCCGGTAAAAAAGAGGCGTTCCTGTCTTTTCTCCTATATCCTTTAAACCGTCCCGCAGGCCATCTACCAGTTCCCTGCTTCCAGCCTCATCCAGACGGGAGGGAAATACATATTCATTCCAGTTTCTGGCAAGACGGATCCTGCTGTATATGATATTGGACGGCTCTTCTGATATAGCTTCATACCATTTACTCATGTACCTGACCGTCCTTTCCTGCTTTTAATGCCCTGATCTTATCTCTGCATACAGCTGCCATTTCATAATCTTCTGTTTTCAGGGCTTCTTTCAGCTGTTTTTCAAGGTCCGCAGCCTCTTTCCACCAGTCCGGTCTGGCTGTATCCATATCATTTACCGTTTTTTCTCCTGCTTCCAGCAAAACATCCTGAGGCACTTCTTTCCTGTTTCCAGCAGCACTTTTTTCTTTTCCTGCCATGATCTTAGGTATCTTGCCACGATGGCTCTCGCTTCCCTGAAGCTGTTTGATCTTATCGCTGATAAACAGATCAAACACACCATAGCAGTCCGGACAGCCGAAACGACTGTTCTGGACAAAATCATCAAAACTGGTACCGCAGGTAGGACAAACCACCCGGAAACGTTCATCGGTTTCCTCTTCATCTTCCTCCAATCCCAGAAGTCCGGACAAAAGCTTTCCTAAAGGAAATTCCCCGTCCAGCAAAGCTGTATACTGTCCAAAATCCATTTCTTTTGCACAGTGGGAACAGAGATTATGCTCTGTTTTCACTCCATTAATGATCTCAGTATATTTAATATTTGCTTCCCGAACCTTACATTTTTCACATAACATATTAATCCTCCCGGGTTTCTATATCACGCTTGGTATATCTGTCGTAGATCTCGTCAACCAGCTGATGCGCCTCGTCTCTTGAAACATCGCGGCAGATACCACAGGCCAGCACTACATCCAGATTCTGGCGCATCTCCTCAATAGCCTGGATCTTATCTATATCCAGAGAAACTACTGCACCTCTTCTCCGGTCCAGTTTTACAAAACCTTCCTGGCGGAGAACGGAATATGCCTTATTTACTGTATGCATGTTGATGCCGATATGGTCTGCCATCTGCCGTACAGAGGGAAGTGTATCTCCTTCCCGTATCATATCCGTTGCTATTCCCATAATGATCTGGTTTCGAAGCTGGATATAAATGGCTTCATCACTGTTAAAATCAATTTTTAGTACCATAAACACCCCAACTTTCAGGGGCTGCCGCTACAATAAAACCTTGTTTGCGGCAGCCCCATGTTCTTTTTATCTTTTAAGTTACATCTGTTCTACTGATAATATAACAGCATTTCTTCTCTCCGTCAAGAGCTTTTATATTTCCTCTTCTTTTGCCCAGCCATAAGCATATTTCACAGCCTTATTCCAGCCGCGGATCCGCTTTTCTCTTTCTTCATCCCCAATCTGAGGCTTAAATATCTTATCGATCGCCCAGTTTTGAATCACTTCTTCCCTGCTGCCCCAGTAACCAACTGCCAGACCTGCAAGATAAGCTGCACCCATAGCGGTTGTCTCCACACATTCCGGGCGGTTCACCGGAGCATTGATAATATCTGCCTGTGTCTGCATCAGAAAATCATTGGCGCTTGCGCCGCCATCTACCTTTAAAGCTGCAAGTTTGATCCCCGAATCTGCTTTCATTGCTTCCAGGACATCGTTTACCTGATATGCAATGGATTCCAACGTGGCGCGGATGATATGGTATTTATTAACACCACGGGTGATTCCAACAATAGTCCCCCTGGCGTACTGATCCCAGTGAGGCGCCCCCAATCCTGTAAACGCAGGTACAACATAGCATCCATTGGTATTTTCTACCTTTTTAGCCATATATTCCGAATCCGGAGCTGAATCGATCAGCTTTAGCTCATCCCTGAGCCACTGGATGGCAGCCCCTGCAACGAAAATAGAGCCTTCCAGCGCATAATTGACCTTTCCATCCATTCCCCAGGCAATCGTAGTCACAAGGCCGTTTTCTGAAAAAATAGGCTTCTCTCCTGTATTCATCAGCAGAAAGCAGCCGGTTCCATATGTATTTTTCGCCTCCCCCGGTTTAAAACAGGTCTGTCCGAATAATGCTGACTGCTGATCACCTGCAGCACCTGCAATGGGAATGGGCCCACCAAGATAAGAAGGATCTGTTTCACCGTACACACAGCTGGATGGCTTCGGCTTCGGAAGGATACATTTTGGAATATCCAGTTCTGCCAGGATCTCATCATCCCACTGCAGTGTGTTAATATTAAAAAGCATGGTCCGGGATGCATTGGAGTAATCTGTTACATGGACTCTGCCTCTGGTAAGTTTCCAGATCAGCCACGTTTCCACCGTACCAAATAATAATTCCCCGTTTTCAGCTTTTTCTCTTGCTCCCGGCACATTATCAAGGATCCATTTTACCTTTGTTCCGGAAAAATAAGCATCGATCACAAGACCTGTCTTTTTCCTGAATATATCTGTCAGGCCTTTTTCTTTTAAAGTGTCACAATACTCTGATGTTCTGCGGCACTGCCATACAATAGCGTGATAAACAGGTTCTCCCGTATTCTTATCCCAGACAATGGTAGTTTCCCGCTGATTTGTGATCCCGATAGCTGTAATATCTGCCGCCACAGCACTGATCTTGTTCATTGCCTCTACTGCAACTCCCAGCATGCTGGCCCAGATCTCATCTGCGTCATGTTCCACCCAGCCTGGTTTTGGAAAATACTGGGTAAATTCCCTTTGTGCCGCACTGCACATTTCACCTTTTTCATTAAAGAGGATACAGCGGTTGCTGGTCGTCCCCGCGTCCAGTGCCATTATATACTTTGCCATATTATTTTTCCTCTTTCTTATCCTTCTTTATCAGCCTTGCAATGGCATCTACAGCTACTTTCACAGACTGCTCTGTATCATGGCACTGAATATCTTCCAGTCCTAAAGCCCGTCTGGTCTGATTTCCCAGAACTAAAAGCACAGTTCCAATACGGACTTTGCGCACTGCTGCCACAATATACAATGTAGCCGATTCCATTTCACTGGCAAGAGCGCCGCAGGCACACCAGGCATCCCATTTGCTTTTCAGTTCATCTTTTACAGGCATACTGTCCGGATCCAGCTGTCCATAAAATGAGTCTTTGCAATGGACTACACCTACATGGTACTTACAGCCATCTGCCCTTGCTGCTTCACAGAGGGCATTTATCACACCTGTGTCTGCTACTGCCGGAAACTCAATAGGAGCATACTGGAGTCCTGTTCCTTCCATGCGGATAGCCCCGTTTGCAATGACCAGATCACCGCCTAATACGTCCTTTCCCATGCCTCCGCAGGTTCCTGTACGCACAAAACACTCTGCACCACAGTGGATCAGCTCTTCCATGGCAATAGCTGCTGAAGGGCCGCCAATGCCGGTACTGCACACACTTACCATTTCTCCTTCCAGTTCCCCTGTATAAATGGTATATTCCCGGTTGGAAACAACAAAACGGGGATGATCCAGATATTTTGCGATCTTTTCACATCTTCCCGGATCTCCCGGCAGGATCACATAGCGGCCTACATCTCCCGGACGTATCTTTAAATGATATTCTTCATTTCCTGTACTATATGCAACTGGCATAAAATACCCCCTTCGTTTTTCTGTAATACCCTATTTTCTGTCTTTATTGTACCATATCCCCATATCGTCCGTCAAAACATAAGTAAAAAGCTATTTTTTGGAAGGGCCAGAACAGTCTCCAGAATCATATCCAGATCATTAAAATCATATACCGGGCAGTCTGCAAGACTTTCTTTTTCAAATCCCGGTATTTCTCCCGGTAAAAAGTCTGTTACATAGGCCTTTACAGTCTCTTTTTTGCACACACTTCTTTTAGATACCTCCCGGCGCATGACTTCAATTTTAGGATAAGCAGAATCTTTCATCCCTTCAAGAAGAATAAGGTCTGCATCATTAAAATACCCAAAAAAGTCTGCTGCCTGATGCCCTGTTTCCTCTTTTACAAGGCAGAACCGTTTTTCTGAATACACCACTGTTCCATAAGCCCCAGCCGCTTTGTGACGGTAACTGTCCGTTCCCGGCACATCCGGGATAAAATCATGGCCATCGTGTTTGATCACTGCCACCGCCAGCCCCCGGTGGGACAATTCCCTTACCAGTGTTTGGGTCAATGTAGTTTTTCCTGTATTTTTCTTTCCGCTGACTGCAAATACAGGTGGTCTTTTATCTGCAAGTTCACTTAAAGCCATAGGTGTGTTTACATTGGTAAACCATGTATCGGGTACATGTTCCTTTTCTGTTTCCAGGATCTTTACCCGCAGTTTTCCTAACAGATCCCTTACTCTTCCATTTTTTTCCAGAAGCTGCTTTTCAAGGACAGGTATACACCCCGATGAATACCAGCCGCACACAGGATGGATCCTGCCATCCCTTGTTTTCCAGATCACCGCATCCACATCTATATTCTTTTCTGCTTCTTCCAATGCCCGTTTCCCAAGATAAAAATGAAATAATGGCATATCACAGGAAACAAAAAACAGACCTGCCATCCCCGTCTGTTTCAGACAGGAATAAATCCCCCCTAATGGCCCTGCATCAGGGATCAGATCTGGTATTACCTGGGGATCCCCGCTTTTTTGGGCCTCTGACAAAAAAAGGGGCAGATCTGACTGCTCCAGTTCTTTCCTGATCCTCTCTTTAAAACTTATTCCCCTGTAAAGAAGCTCTGCTTTGTCATTGCCGCCCATGCGGCTGGATCTGCCCCCTTTAAGCAGGACACAGCCAAATTTCTTCATATCCAACACTTTCTCCCTATAGCCCCTTTCTGATGCACTGCAACGCAAAAAGAGCCATGAACGGCTCTTTTTTGTGGATCATATGATCATTCAGGATCATAAAGAAGCTGCGATGGCATCTGCCAGTGCTTCTAACTGTGGATCCTGTTCATCCTTTAAAGCAGATTTTACAGTGACAGTCTGCTCTAAAATATTCATGTTCTTCATTCCGGAAAGTATCTCTTTCATCTGCTTTCCTGCTACAACACCCCAGGTACCATTTTCAATTACTGCTACGGTACGGTTCTGCAGTCCATGTGCCTTTAAATCATTTAAAACATGTTCCATATTAGTAAATATCCCGCCGTTATAGGTAGCTGCTGCAAATACCAGATGGCTGCAGCGGAAGGATTCACTTACGATCTGGGATGGATGAGTTGCTGATACATCATACACAGCAATGTTTTTTACTCCCTTGTCAGCCAGCTTGCATGCCAGGATATTGGCTGCATTTTCTGTATTTCCATAAATAGAACCATATGCGATCATAACTGACTTTTCTTCTGGTGCGTAGCTGCTCCAGGTAAGATATTTATTTACGTACCAGCTGATATTCTCACGCCATACTGGTCCGTGAAGCGGGCAGATGGTTGCAATTTCCAGACCTGCTGCTTTCTTCAGGAGAGTCTGTACAGAAGCGCCGTATTTTCCAACGATATTAGTATAATATCTTCTCGCATCATCTAACCAGTCACGTTCAAAATTCACTTCGTCTGCAAACAGGTTGCCGTTCATAGCGCCAAAGGTGCCAAAAGCATCTGCGGAAAATAATGTCTTATCTGTGGTATCATAAGTAACCATAACCTCTGGCCAGTGGACCATAGGTGCCATTACAAAAGTAAGGTTATGCTTTCCTGTACTTAATGTATCTCCCTCTTTTACGATCACTGCCCTGGAATCAATATCAAAATCAAAGAACTGTTTGATGATGCCCACAGTCTTTGCATTGCATACTATCTTCGCTTCCGGATACTTTTCTGCAACCTGGCCTAAAGTTGCTGCATGGTCTGGTTCCATATGGTCTACTACGATATAGTCCAGAGAGCGGTCTCCTAATACCTTTGCCAAATTCTCATACAGCTGTCCTGCTACTGCCCAGTCTACAGTATCAAAAAGAACGGTCTTTTCGTCTAACAGCACATAGGCATTATAGGAAACACCTCTTGGGATCGGATAAGCATTCTCAAACAGGGCCAGACGTCTGTCTGTACCTCCTACCCAGAATAAATCTTCTTTCACTTTCTTTACACAATACATAGCTCTTCTTCCTTTCTGCACATTGTAAGTCTCATTTTTCAGGTTATTTTAAAGGTCAAATATCTCAAAGTCATCATCGTCGTCTTTGTTCTTGTCCTCAGAGGTCTCTTCTGGCACTGCCGGCTCCTCATATACTACATTATCGTCCATTTCGCAGTTTTCATCCACATCTGCTTCCTCATCCAGATCTTCAAACTCTATTTCTTCGATGTCATCCTTTGCTTCTTCATCTGATACGGCTTCTGTCTCTTCTGGTTCTGAAGTTTCCGGCTCTTCTTGTGCAGCTTCTGGTTCTTCCTCGTCTGCAGCTTCAGATCCGTCCTCAGACTCGTCTAAATCTTCAAGATCAAGATCCTCATATTCTTCTGTATCGTCATCATCCTCATCTTCCTGCTCTTCTGCTTCGTCTTCATAAAGCTCTTCTTTCGCTTCATCATTCTCTTTTACAGACTTCTTTCCAGAACGGGATGTCTTTCTTTTTTCTGTTTTCTGCTTCTTGCCTGCAACAGATACCACCAGAAGCACCATAAAGATAAGAGCTACAACAATAGCCGCGATCAGCAGCGTCCTGAACAGGCTGTAATCCTTTCTCAGGGAATCATATTGGTCTGCCAGCTGTGTATAAACATCTTCACTTACTGCTCCCTGTGCATTTGGATCTTCAAAGTAACGCTGGATGGTACGCTCATTGTTATTTAAGTCATAGCGGTAGAAGTTCTTCTCACCTGCTTCATTCATAGCATAAATGACACAATACTGATGCTCTGTCTCATTGCCCCATACCCAGCCTTTAACAGCATGTCCATCAATGGTGATCTTTGTTTCTGTCAGTCCTTCCGGTATCTGTACAGAAGCATCTGGTTCCATTACAGTAAAGCTGCGCCTAGATACAGTCATCTGGAACTGTTCAAAGCTTCCTTCTCCATCCACATTCTGTGTACCCTCATTTGGACCGCCTTCCTGTTTGGTAACAACGATCACATATTCCCTGGTAGTTTCCCCATCCTGGGCAGTAACCGTTAAAGTCACCCTGTTTTCACCCATCTGCAGGTTTTCATTGCCGCTTACTACCTTAGAAGCACCTTCGTCTGTAGTATCCGCGCTGATGATCAGTTTATCTACGTCTGTTCCTACTGTCACTGCATAGGAATCTACATCAGAAGAAAACTCCGGTGTCAGGCTTCCCGGTGATACCTGCAGGGACTTTAAGGTTGCATCCTTGGAAGCACTTGCCAGTGCGCTGACTGTTACCTGGGATTCTCCCTGCTTGTCAACTGTTACGATCTTGGAAGAAGAATCATAGATCTCCTGGCTTGTAACCGTGATCTTGCTGGTACCTGCTGCTGATGCCTTAAATTTCAGGTCATAAGCAAGGGTCGTTGTATTTCCAGCACCGCCGTCACCATGGACACGGACTGCCCCGTTTCCGCCTTCTGCATTAGTACCTTCTATAAATTCAAGACTGTTTGCATCATATGCCAGCATGATATCTGCTGTAGAAAGATTATCACTGCTGGTGATCTTCATTTTTACATTGATCTCACTGCCTACAGAAGCGGTTGGATCTGAAAATGCGATCCTTGCTGTCGCTGCATAGGCAGTTATCCCATAAAATGGCAAAAATACGTTTATAAGACAGATGGCAGCAACTGCCGCTGCCCACTTTCTGATCTGTTTTAATGTCATGTTCATTCCTGCTTTCCTAAACTATTTCGGTCTCATTACTGCACGTTTACAATGGTAACATTGCTTCCGCCGGGAGTATTGCCATTTCCCGTTTCTCCATGTCCTCCTGTATTTCCAGGTGAACTGGAAGAGCTGCCAGAACCTGCCGGTGATGCAGTGGTATTCTGGCCGGAAGGGGTTGCTCCGCCAGCCTGACGCACTACATGTATGGTGTAAGTCCTTGTACTGCCATTCTGCGCTGTAACGGTTACTGCAATATCACTTGAATTGCCGGTAAGTTCTATATTTCCAGTACCTACAACAGAAGCATTGCCATCTGCAGTAGATGCACTGATCTGGATACTTGTAACTGAGGTATCTACGATCAGATTGTAGCTTAATGTATCCTTTCCAAAGGAAGGTGTCAGGCTGAATCCATCTGCATTTAAGCCAGAAAGCTTATTATTCGGGCTTCCGTTTCCTGTAGGTGCAGCACATGCCTGCTCCGGCATATTGTTAAATACCGGTATATAAAATTCCAGTGCAGAGTTCTTTAAGGAACTGTATGCCTTAGAAAGACGCTCTGCCTCAGAAGCTGCGCCCTGCACATTGCTCATATACTGGTGTTTATATGGATTCGAGCCTTGTACATTAAACTTCTTTAAATAGAATGTATTCTGTCCTGCTTTTACATAATTATCGCCATAATTCTGGGCGCCGCCTAAAATGGATTTTTCCACCGTATTCCATGGTCTTCCATAACTACCGGACTGGCTTGCATACCGAAGTCCCATCTGGGTAGCTGACATAGAACCGGACTGATATGCTTCTACGTTAAAGAAGTTGTAATAACCGGAATATCCGGAATAATTTCCTGAGATCAGAGGTGTTCCACCGTTTACGCCCTGCTCCTGAAGGATCATGGCAGCTAAAACATAAGGGCTTACACCAGATTTGGCAGCTGCATCCATTAAAATATCCACATAGGATTTACTTGTGGAAACAGATACAGAAGATCCGGTCTGATCCGAAGTACCTGTTGTGGTATCTGTAGCCGTTCCCGGCTGTGAAGACACATTTCCAGGCTGGGAGATACTGGTACTGTTATCTGTACTGCTTCCATCGGACTGTCCCGGAGCTACCAGGCTCACATTGGAAGTTACCAGATTATGCTCCTTTGGTGTAATAGAAGCATGTGGCGATTCCAGACTAACATTTCCGTTTCCTGTACTGCTGCTCTCTGTGGTACTGCTGCTTCCCGGTGCCTGTGTGCTTACAGCTGCACTGCCTGATACGCCCGGACCATGGTTGGAATCGTCTGTCATGTTTTTTCTTCCCCCAGGGCCTTCTTTTGAAACACTTCCAGATGAACTGCCCGATGAACTGCCTCCCGGACCGGAAGAACTGCCGGAAGAAGAACTGCCTCCAGTTCCTGTGGAATCTGTGGTCCCTGAAAGGAAGGAACCGGCAACCATTCCTGTAAGTCCCTCTTTTGTCTGGCGGTTTCCATCGTATTCATGGGACAGGAACTGGAACACATAGGTATCATCTAAAAAGTTTCGCGGATCCATATAATAACGGATGATATCCTGGGATGCTGCCACCCAGTTGCTTCCGTCAAAACCGGTCCAGCTGCTGTTATCCCAGTTATAAGCGCCGCTTTCTACAGATTTCCAGGAAGAAATACTTCCTGTTGCCACCAGATTACGGCCAAGAACTGACTCATTTTCAACAGCTGTATTCCAGTCAATCCCTGTATTCTTTGCCCTAAATACCCAGTTTGGATACTGGGCATGAAGCTGCCTTAATCCATCTTTATAGCTTTCCGGAAATCCCTGGGAGGTCAGATAAGCTTCAAAATTTGCATCTGCGGAATACGAAACCGGGATGCGTATGTAGGAAGAAGAAACATAGCCTGTGCCGGTTTGTCCGCTGCTTCCCGTGTACTGGATCTGGTACCAGGTCTTTCCGTCTGTTCCTGTCTTCTCTCCTGTAATGCGTACGCTGGCACCTGCTGCCAGACGGGCAACTGCACTGTAGCCGGTTCCTGCATCACTTCTTACGTTTAAAGAGGACGCCTTTACAGTAGCCGTCCCCGTATAAGCATAGGAATCTAACATGTGAAATGGCAATGGTCTGCTTAATGGAACATTTGCAGCCAATGTCAGGCCTAACAGAACTGCAAGGCCTTTTTTGTATATTTTTCCCTTCATCTGCTGTATTATCTCCTGAATTCTCTGATTCAATGATATGATGATACCAGGGTCAAAAGGTCATAAATCCGATGCAAGCTTGCTTGCAGGAGGATTTTTGAACTTGGGA
>OBZK01001050.1_pt1 | contig 11476 bp, 16 predicted proteins | sample 1495511 | NCBI WGS metagenome assembly OBZK01 (sample SAMEA2580233, study PRJEB22360) | human gut metagenome | biome: human gut; feature: human-associated habitat; material: faeces | place: Denmark | collected 2008/2010
AGTTTATTCTTTAAAAAAAGGAAGCAGATTGTATGAAGCCATTGATATGGCTGGCGGCATTACAGAAAAAGGTGTCAGTGATGCACTGAATCTGGCACTTGTGCTGGAAGATGGGATGCGTATCATGGTTCCGGATGAGGAACAGGCAAGGCAGTGGATGGAAACTGGGAAGATTTCCGGTGGGATACCTGAAACACCGGAAAAAGGTGGTAAGGTTGATCTGAACAGGGCCAGCGTAGAGGAACTGATGACTCTTTCAGGAATCGGTCAGTCGCGGGCAGAGGCGATCGTGCGTTACCGGGAAGAGATGGGGGATTTTCAGGCCATTGAAGATGTGATGAAAGTATCCGGTATCAAGGAAAATGCATTTAATAAGATAAAAGATAATATAACCGTATAGCATACCTGAGGTCATCTGATGTACTGGTGTGCTATAGGAAAATGATAGAAGATAAGGGGAGCTTTGAAATGGCACGGGTATTAGTAGTAGATGATGAAAAGCTGATCGTAAAAGGCATACGGTTCAGTCTGGAGCAGGATGGTTATGAGGTAGACTGCGCTTATGACGGGGAAGAGGCCATTGAGATGGCTAAAAAAACGGAATATGATATTGTGCTGTTAGATGTAATGCTTCCAAAGCATGACGGCTTTGAGGTATGCCAGGCGATCCGGGAATTTTCTGATATGCCGGTGATCATGCTGACTGCAAAGGGCGGCGATATGGATAAGATCCTGGGACTGGAATATGGTGCCGATGATTATATCAGCAAGCCTTTTAATATATTGGAGGTAAAAGCACGCATCCGTGCCATTATCCGCCGCAGTATGAAAGCAAAACGCCATAAAAAGGAGGAACCGGCTGACAAGTACATTGGTGCAGGTGATCTGAAGATGGATACAGAAGGAAGGCGGGTATTTATCGGCGAAAAAGAGATCAATCTTACAGCTAAAGAATTTGACCTGTTAGAGCTCCTGGTACGTAATCCTAATAAGGTATACAGCCGCGAAGCGCTTCTTAATTATGTATGGGGAAATAAAGCCATGGACAGCGGTGATGTGAGAACTGTTGATGTGCATGTAAGAAGATTAAGGGAAAAAGTGGAGCCGGTACCAAGTGACCCTAAATTTGTACATACAAAATGGGGCATTGGCTATTACTTTGCTGCAAAATAATAAAAAAACCAGGGATGAAATTTCGTGAAAATAACATTAATTACAGTAGGAAAGATAAAAGAACGTTTTTTTGAGGATGCCATTGCAGAATACAGCAAGCGGCTAAGCAGATATTGTAAGTTGGAGATCATCCAGGTGGCAGATGAGAAGACGCCGGATGGGGCCAGTGAAAATGTGGAGCGGCAGATCAAAGAAAAAGAAGGACAGAGGATACTGGCCCAGATCAGGGAAGGCGCTTATGTGATAGCACTTGCCATTGAGGGAAAGATGCTTTCCAGTGAAGAGCTTGCAGGAAAGATGCAGAAGCTGGGTGTGGAAGGAAAAGGACATCTGGTATTTGTCATCGGCGGATCATTAGGACTTTCAAAGGAGGTTATGGACCGGGCGGATCATGCCCTTAGTTTTTCAAAAATGACTTTTCCGCACCAGCTGATGCGGGTAATTCTTTTAGAGCAGATCTACAGAGGCTTCAGGATCATAGCAGGAGAACCGTATCATAAGTAAAGGCTGATCGCAGCTGCCAGAGGGAAGATAATTCTGGCAGCTGCTTTTTTATAATACAGTTTTTTAACTGATATCAGGGTCAAAAGGTCGGAAATCCGACGCAAGCTTGCTTGCAGGAGGATTTTTGAACTTGGGACCCGCCAAAAACATGAGTAAGGAGCCATTTTTTGAAGAAAAATGAACGGATTACGAATGTTTTTGGAATTGCGGGAGTGCAAAGCACGTAGCAATTCGATATCAGAGGGGTCAAAATACCTTTTGACCCCAACATCTTTTAACTGTCAGTCATAAAATTCCATTGCCTTCATATACTGGAGTTAGAGGTAGAGAAAATGGCAATGGAAAAAGTTGAGATAACCGGGCTGTTTCCCAGACGGCTGCGGCAGATATTAGAAAGCATTTCACTGGATTTTGACCAGTTAGAAGAGGTGCGTCTGCGGTGCGGACAGCCTGTGCTGTTGCGTGTGAATGGCAGGGAAATGGGGATCATCGGAAATGATCAGCTGGTGGAGCTGGCGGAACAGTTATGGAAAAAAGAAGATTGGAAAAAACTGGAAAATATAAATGAGAAAGAGTTAAAGGATACCCTGGAGATCATGGGAGGTTTCTCCCTGTATGCGGCTGAAGAGGAGCTGCGCCAGGGCTTTTTTACTGTCCGGGGCGGTCACAGGATCGGTGTTGCCGGGAGAGTGATCTTAAAGGAGCAGAAGATCATGGGGATCAGGTCAGTGGCATTTTTAAATCTGCGGGTGGCCCATGAAATAAAGGGCTGTGCAGATAAAGTGCTTCCGTTTTTATATGAAAATGGAAGATTTGTGAGTACATTGATCCTTTCACCTCCAGGCTGTGGAAAGACGACTCTTTTGCGGGATTTGATACGCCAGGTCTCTGATGGAAGCTGTGATCATGTGACAGGAGAAGTATTTTCTGGGGTGACTGTAGGTGTGGCAGATGAACGGTCAGAGCTTGGAGCCTGTTATCAGGGAATACCGCAAAATGACCTGGGAATGCGTACGGATGTGTTAGACGGGTGCCCTAAAAGTGAAGGGATGCTTATGCTTATCCGTTCCATGGCTCCGGCTGTGGTTGCTGTAGATGAAATTGGGGGAAAAGAGGATATCCGGGCAGTGGAGTATGTGCAAAACTGTGGCTGTGTACTGGCGGCTACAGCTCATGGCGCCTCGCTGGAAGAGGTGAGAGAACGACCAGGATTTAGGGAGCTTTTAGAGGAAAAGACATTTAAACGGCTGGTATTTTTAAGCAGCAGAAGGGAACAGCGTGGAATGGTGGAAGCTATATATGATGGGGAGTTTCGCCAGATATTCTTATAAAATCAGGTACAGAAAGATCCCGGGAGAACATTTATCAGGAAAGGAGGAGAAGTGGGATGTTCTTTAAATGGACAGGCGGGCTGCTGATCTTATTTGCAGGCTCAGGAATGGGTGTATGGCTGGCATGGGGATATAAAAAAAGACTGCAGACACTGGAAACACTGCGGCGGATGGTCTACTGCCTGAAAGGGGAGATCGTTTACAGCCATGCTCCACTGGAAGAAGCTTTTGAGCGCATAGGAAGGCGGGAAAAAGGCATTCCTGGAGAGCTTTTTATACAGACAGCAGAAAGGATAGGCAGCCGCACCGGAGAAAATTTTGCAAAAATCTGGGAAAAGACCATTGAAGAAATGGAAAAATCTGGGAACCCCCTTTTTCTGGAAAAAGAAGATAAAGAAAAACTGCTTTCCCTTGGAGGTCAGCTGGGATATCTGGATACGCAGATGCAGGAGAGAACATTGCTGCTGTATCTGGAGCAGCTGGAGCTTTCTATTTCCGGGCTGCGTGGCGAGATACGGGAAAAATGCAGGCTCAGTACAGCGCTTGGGGTGATGGGCAGCTTATTTCTGGTGATCGTCATGTTTTAGAGGTGGGAAACTATGGATGTAAATCTCATTTTCAGGATCGCGGCAGTGGGGATACTGGTGTCGGTCATCTGCCAGGTCCTTAAACATAGCGGAAGGGATGAACAGGCATTTTTAACCAGTCTGGCAGGTCTTGTAATGGTGCTTTTCTGGATGATCCCGTACATATATGATCTGTTTGAGACTATGAAACGGCTGTTTTTGTTATAAAAATGTTGGGGTCAAAGGGTATTTTGGCCATTCTGATACCGAAGGAACATCGTTAAGAGGTGAAGGAATCATGAATATATTGACAGTCGGTGCAGCCGGGGTCGCGGCGGTGCTTTTAGCAGTGTGGATGAAGGGGGTAAGGGGAGAATATGCTCTGTATGTGGTAATCGCAGCACAGCTGTTTTTCCTGTTTTACGGCATTGGCCGGTTAAAAGAAATACTGGATATTATCCGGCAGATGGAGTCATATATAAAAATACGGCCGGTGTATCTGGTCACGCTCTTAAAAATGACCGGCGTTACCTATGCTGCAGAATTTGCCTCAGGCATATGTAAAGATGCAGGATATGGGGCGCTGGGAAAACAGATCGAGATTTTTGGAAAACTGACCATACTGGCTGTAAGTATGCCGGTGCTGCTGGCTCTTTTTGGAACTTTGGACCAGATACTGGCATGAGAGTTTTGGGTTTGTGGAAATAAAAGATTCCGAGAGTACATAAAATGAATATGGAGGATGGATTTCCATGGAAAATGATATGGGTATTGGGGAGGAGATCAGGCAGATACAGGAATATTTAAATCAGCTTCAGCCTGGAAATACATCAATTTCTTTTACAGAACTGATGGAAGTTCTGCTTCAGGGAAATATGAAGGAAGCTTTAAATACAGCAGGCAAAATGTTACAGTCAGCCTTGTTTTCACAGGCAAAAGAAGGACAGATCCTTTTGGTACAGGTAGCTCTTTTAGGGCTTACAGGGGCAGTGTTTTCCCATGCTGCCTCTGCATTTAAAGGAAGCCAGATACCGGAAACTGCTTTTTACGTGATCTATCTGCTGATCTTTACCTGTCTGGCAGGAAGCTTCTTATCCAGCATCCAGATCACAGCCCAGGTCTTAGACCAGATATTAGAATTTGTCCGCCTGCTTATGCCGGCCTATTTTATCAGCGTGGCTTTTGCTGGGGGAAGTGCCAGTGCTGCTGCTTTTTATGAGATCGCACTGGGAGCTGCCTGGGCTGTCCAGTGGCTGTGCAGAAGGGGATTTTTATCCTTTGTCCGTGTTTACGGTATGCTGGTCCTTGGAGATCATATGATGGAAGAACCATGCTTTTCAAAGCTTACCGATCTGATCGGGAAAATGGTTTCATGGGGGATGCGGGCGATATTGGGACTGACACTGGGACTTCAGATCGTCCAGTCGCTGGTGCTTCCCTATGCAGACAGCGCCGGGAAGTCTGCTGTTATGAAATTTGCGGAAATGGTGCCGGGGCTTGGACAGGCAACAGGAGCAGCAGTCCGGCTGTGAGTTTTAGTACCGGCACCCGGCTTGTATTTGGAAGCAGTGTATTGATCAAAAACAGTATGGGAGCAGCAGCAGTCATTATCCTTGCAGTGATCACACTGGTGCCTGTAGTGAAGCTGGCAGTTCTTATGGTCATGTATCAGGGGGCGGCGGCTCTTTTACAGCCGGTATGTGATAAACGGATCATTTCCTGCATACAGGGGATGGCAGCAGGACATGGGCTGCTGCTTCGTATTACATTATATTCCCTTCTGGTATTTGTCCTGGTCATTGCCATAACCTGTGCCGGTACTAATGTCAGCTATCTGGCAGCATAGGTGGGGATATGGGAGAGTTATTACTTGACTGGGCCAGAAATATCCTGTTTTTTATGGTGTTCTTGTCTGTGATCAGCCATTTGCTGGCAGATCGTTCTTATGAAAAATATATCCGTTTTTTTGCGGGAATGGTATTGATATTGATAACCATAAGCCCTTTAAAAGGCGGATTGAACTTCCAGGAGCAGGCTGGCATATTATTTGAAGAATTTTCTGATTTCTGGGAAAAACAGCAGGCTGGGGAAGTGCTGGCAGATGTGGATAAAAACAGGATGGGAATGTTTTTTTCGGAATATAAAAAGGAGACAGAAAAGCGTATAGGGGAAATGGCGGAAGCAGAAGGCTTTGTGTGTGGTGGAGCAGAGGTTACGCTCCAGGAAAGGTCAGAAAGCAGTGATTATGGACGGGTGGAGAAGATCAGGCTGCACCTGAAAAAAGAAGAAAATGTGGATGAAGAGGAAAATGAAGGGGATACAGGTGGATTGGATAAGGTAAAAAGCAGCGAAAAGACGGAGGGAAGGACTGATGGAAAGACTGATGGTGAAGGTAATGTATCTGTAAAAGTAGAGATACCAGATGTAAAAGCCGGACTGTCCGGGAAAAAGAAGGAGATTTTGGGAACCGGTTCTTTACAGGAGCAGCAGCTTAAAAGAAAGGTGGCGCAGTATTATGGACTGGAAGAAGCTTGTGTCGAAATTTGGTGGGAAGATGACCAGGGAGAAGTGGCTGTTCCTGCTCCTGCTGGGAGTGATATTAATGATACTGTCCATGCCATTTCCGGGGAGCAGCAGTAAAAGTAAGGGAACAGTCCCAGGGGAAAATGTATCTTTGTGGAAAAACAGCTCTTTGCAGGAAAGCCCGGGAGAAAAGGGAAGGTCAGACCAGACGGCAGAAAACGGCCAGGGGGAACCGGCAGTCCGCACGGCAGCTGCAAAACCAGCCGCAGATTATGAAAAAGAACTGGAGGAACGGATCGCACAGATCTTAAAGTCGGTAGAAGGGGTTGGAAAGGTAGATGTAATGGTGGTATTAAGTTCATCTGGCGAAAAGGTGTACCGCACGGACCGGTCGGAAAATACCAGTACAACAAAGGAAAAAGATGCTTCCGGCGGAGAACGGGATATAGCAAGCAGCCAGTCTGAAGAAAATACCATTTTATCCCAACAGTCCGGCTCCACTGGCACCAGCCCACTGATCCAGAAGGAATTATATCCGGAGATATCCGGCATTATCATCAGCGCCCAGGGCGGGGATTCCCCCACTGTGCAGGCAGAAATTTCCCAGGCTATGGAAGCATTATTCGGGCTGGAACCGCATAAAATAAAAGTGTTAAAGCGGGTGGAATAAAAAAGGAGTGCGGCATATGAAGATCAGGAATATGAAGCAGGTCACAGAACGGGTAAAAGGTTTAAAGGGCAGAAAGCTGTTTCGGCGCAATCAGATCATTATCACAACGCTGGCGGTGATGATCGCGGCAGCGGGGTATCTGAACTATGCGGGAAAACGGGATCTGGAGGCGGGAAGCCGTTTATCCCAGGCAGGAAGCCTGGAGCTTTCAGAGGAAGACCTGATGGCGGAAAACCTGGCGGCACAGTCAGAAACGGTTTCGGACATTTTAAGTCTGGACAATGACCCGGCAGAGGGGGAAGTGGCAGAGGCAGGTCCGGAGGATACAAGTCTTGCACTGGGGGATAATGGAACCGGTGGGGAAGCTTCCACTCAGGAAGGGGAACTTTCAGGAAACAGTACAGATACAGGAAATACTGGCGAAAGTGCGGATCCGGCAGGTTATGAAAATCCGGGAGAAGCTGTTTTGACCAGTGGTATGAGCGTAGCGGATTACATAGCAGGTGTGCAGCTTAGCAGAGAGCAGATCCGGGCAAAGAATAAAGAAACATTAATGAGCCTTATTAACAGCACTAATATTGATGAGGCAGCGAAACAGCAGGCTATCCAGGATATGATCCGCATTACGGAAATATCAGAAAAGGAAAATGCGGCCGAGACTCTTCTTATGGCAAAAGGCTTTGCAGATCCGGTAGTGAGCATTACTGATGACAAGGTAGATGTAGTTATCCATGCATCTTCCATTACAGATCCACAGCGGGCCCAGATCGAAGATATTGTAAAGCGCAAGGCAGAAGTAGGGGCAGACCAGATCATTATCACGCTGCTTAATATGGCAGATTAAAGTCCTGTGGCCATTGCAAAAAATTCCTATACATATCCGGCCGGTTTTGCTATAATAAAGGATAATAACAGTGCAGGAGGTAAGGGATTTGGCAGAAGAAAATCGCAGCACACATAAAGTATATGAAAAAGACAAGATCGGGGAAGTACAGATCGCAGATGAGGTAGTAGCGATCATCGCAGGTCTTGCTGCTACGGAAGTAGAAGGTGTAGATTCCATGGCAGGAAATATCACCAATGAACTGGTTGGAAAGCTTGGCATGAAGAATTTAAGCAAGGGCGTAAAGGTAGATGTAACAGAAGAACATGTATCTGTAGATCTTTCCTTAAATATCCGCTATGGCTACAATATCCCTGCTGTCAGCGAACAGGTTCAGGAAAAGGTAAGCACAGCCATTGAAAATATGACCGGTCTTACAGTTCTGGATGTGAACATCAAGATCGCAGGCGTGAACATGGAAGAAAGCTGAAAATGATGTATAAGTATGCCCTGCAGATATAGGAAGAATGTTTCCTCATCTGCAGGGCATTTTATACATTCTTGTTGTTTTTATGCATTGCCTTTGGTATAATCACTGGTAGTGGAAAAGAATCATGATAGAAAGAGGAAAAAAGAAATGACAAGAAGAGAATTAAGGGAACATTGTTTTAAAATGCTGTTCTCTGTGGATTTTTATACAACCGGTGAAGAAGCAAAAGCACAGATGGAGCAGTATTTTCAGTCCCCGGAAGAAGACGATACAGCTTCTGACGGCACTCTTCAGGTAGTGCATAAGGTTGATATTGGGGAAAAGGATCAGGAATATCTTCGGGAGAGAACTTCCAGGATAGTAGATCTGGTAGATGAGATCGATAAAAAGATCGACGAAGTGGCAGCCGGATGGAAGACAAAACGTATGGGAAAGGTAGAACTTGCCATTTTACGTCTTGCGGTTTATGAGATGCTTTATGATAATACCATTCCGGAAAAGGTATCAGTAAACGAGGCAGTAGAGCTGGCGAAAAAATTCGGCGGAAATGAATCTCCTGCTTTTGTAAACGGTGTCCTTGCTAAATTCATTCCTAAGGAAGGTGCAAAAGAAGAAGCAGAGCCGGCAAAAGAAGAAATAGAGGCAAAAGAAGAAATAAAAGCAAAAGAAGAAACAGAAGAAGCAAAAGAAACAGTCAAAGAAGAGAAAAAAGAGCAGGAATAACAGATGGGAAGCGTTTATACCGTATCCCAGGTGACTTCATATATTAAAAATATGTTCACCCAGGATTTTGCGTTGAACCGCATTTCTATAAAGGGAGAAGTGTCCAACTGCAAATATCATACATCCGGCCATATTTATTTTACATTAAAGGACGGCGGCGCACAGATTGCCGCCGTCATGTTTGCAGGACAGGCAAAAAGTCTGGATTTTCATTTGACAGAAGGACAGGAAGTGGTAGTGTCCGGGACTGTAGATGTATATGAAAGGGACGGACGTTACCAGCTTTATGCAAAAGAGATCAAAAGGGAAGGCAGAGGCGATCTGTTCCTGCGCTTTGAAAAACTGCGGGATGAACTGGAAGAAATGGGAATGTTTGATGGATGCTACAAACAGCCTATTCCCAAATATGCAAAAAAGATTGGTATCGTTACTGCTTCTACCGGCGCAGCGATCCGTGATATCATGAATATCACAGCCAGACGCAACCCTTATGTCCAGCTGATCCTGTATCCGGCCCTTGTTCAGGGAGAACAGGCAAAATACAGCATTGTAAAAGGAATAAAAACACTGGATGCCTTAGGTCTGGATGTTCTGATCGTAGGACGAGGCGGTGGGTCCATTGAAGATCTTTGGGCATTTAATGAGGAAATGGTTGCAAGGGCCATTTTCGAGTGCCAAACTCCGGTAATATCTGCAGTGGGTCATGAAACAGATGTGACCATTGCTGATTATGTAGCAGACCTGCGGGCTCCTACGCCTTCTGCGGCGGCAGAGCTGGCAGTTTTTGATTATAAGCAGTTTGAAGAAACAGTAGCTGCGTATAAGCTGCTCTTAGACAAGGCGGCGAATAGAAAACTGGAGCTGGCCCGTTTTCGCCTGGAGCAGTACCGGATGCATTTAAAACTTAAAAATCCGGAGTGCCGGGTCAATGACCGCAGGCAGCAGTTAGCGGATATGGAAGAATGTTTAAACCGGCTGATGCAGGAAGCCTTAAAAGAGAGCAGGCGAAGCATAGAGAAACACACAGAACGTTTAAACTATCTGATGGCGGGAAAACTGGAAAAAGAAAAACATCGTCTGGCTCTTGATGCCAGCCGGTTAGAGGGACTTTCTCCTTTAAAGAAAATAAGTGCCGGATACGGCTTTGTACAAAAGAAGTCAGGGGAAGCCTTAAGAAGCGTAACCCAGGTAAAGCCGGGAGATACAGTCTGTGTATATGTAACGGACGGCTCTCTGGAAACCCTTGTAAAAGAAGTAAGACCGGATGATATCAGAAAGGTGCGCACCAGTACACCCTTTCGTAAATAACTGTACTGATCGCGTAGGATAGTTATTTCGAAAACGATGTACCAGGAGAGAGGAAGAATAGACATGGCAGGAAGAAAGAAAACAGAAGCGGCTTTGGAAAAGGAAACCAGCATCGAGGAGAATTTCGCCCGCCTGGAAGATATTATAAAAAAGCTGGAAGATGGGGAAAGTTCCTTGGAGGAGACTTTTGCGGGGTATGAGGCAGGAATGAAGCTTGTGAGGTCTTTAAGCAGTCAGATCGATAAAGTAGAAAAACAGATCCAAATATTGAGTGAGGGTGAAGACAATGAGTGATAATACAGTATTTAAAACAGAACTGGAAGAAAGAATCAATAAGATCAATGAGCAGATCGAAAGTTATCTGCCAGAGGAAAAGGGACATCAGAGCACGATCTTTGAGGCTATGAATTACAGTGTGAGAGCAGGCGGAAAACGTCTTCGCCCACTGTTCATGCAGGAGATCTGCAGACTGTTCACAGGAGAAGTACAGCCGACAGTGGTACCGTTTATGGCAGCTATTGAGATGATCCATACATCTTCCCTGGTGCATGATGACCTTCCATGTATGGATGATGACATGATGCGCAGGGGAAAAGCAAGTACCTGGGCTGAGTATGGCGAGGACATGGGGGTTCTGGCCGGTGATGCTCTGATGATCTATGCTTTTGAAGTGGCTGCGAAGGCATTTAATGAGGTTTCTGAGGCAGATGACCTAAAAAGAGTGGGACGTGCCATTGAAATACTGGCTGCAAAAACTGGTATTTATGGTATGATCGGCGGACAGACGGTAGATGTAGAGTTATCCGGCGGCCCGGTTCCGAAGAATAAACTGGATTTTATCTATCGTTTGAAAACAGGAGCGCTTATTGAAGCATCTATGCTGATCGGTGCTGTTTTAGGCGGTGCGGCAGAGGAAGACTGTAAGATCGTAGAAAGCCTTGCTGGAAAAGTGGGTCTGGCATTCCAGATCCAGGATGATATCCTGGATGTGACAGGAGACCAGAAGGTCCTTGGCAAAGAGGCAGGAAGCGATGAAAAGAACCAGAAGACAACTTATGTGACCATAGAAGGCCTGGAAAAAGCGAAAAAGGATGTAGAGATCCTTTCAGCACAGGCGATTGAAGACTTAAATAAACTGCCTGGAAATAATGAATTTCTGGAGAACCTGATCCGCATCCTTATTAAGCGCCAGAAGTAAAATGCCAGAAATGTTCTCTCGGAATCTTTTTGTACCTGATTTTGTGAGAAGATTTTTTGTTAGTTGTGCCCAAATTTCTGAGGCGTACGCGGTGCGTACGGTGATGAAATTCGGGTGCGACTGGCGGAAAATCGGCCACAAAGGCAGGTGCAGGAAAGACTCCGAGA
>OBZK01001051.1_pt1 | contig 11454 bp, 7 predicted proteins | sample 1495511 | NCBI WGS metagenome assembly OBZK01 (sample SAMEA2580233, study PRJEB22360) | human gut metagenome | biome: human gut; feature: human-associated habitat; material: faeces | place: Denmark | collected 2008/2010
GACAAAAAATCTTCTCACAAAATCAGGCACAGAAAGATTCCGAGAGAACATATAAGATACAGGTGGTAGTATATGAGAGAACGGATCAACCGCCTGGCCCGCGGGATCATTGACAGCAGCGTGCCAGAGCTGGTAATAAAGCCAGAAAGGATCGAAGGGATCCTTTCGCCGGGAGAGTCCGTGCGGGGAGAGTTTTCCGTTCAAAGCGGAAATGACCTGTATATCAAAGGACTGGTATATACCGGAAATGAGAGGATAAAGGTTGAAAACGAAGCCTTTGGAGGCCTTCGCAATCACATTATATATGACATCGACACCTGCTATTTAGAGGATGGAGATACGATAAAGGGATCTTTTTACCTGGTCACAAACGGAGGCGAGAAAGAGATTCCTTATTCTTTGTGTGTACAGGCAGGAAACAGGACAGAGAGCCTGACAGGTTTAAAAACCCCCAGGGACTTTGCAGCTTTGGCAAAGAAAAACTGGGAGCTGGCATTGCGCCTGTTTGAATATCAGGACTTTATAGAAGCGCCATTTATGCAGGATGTGCAGACCAGGACCGTTTATGAGGGCTTAAAGGGACGAAATGGGCGCAACAACCTGTTAGAAGAATTTTTAGTTGCACTTCATGTAAAAGAACCGGTTTCTTTAAAGGCCGATGTATCTAAAATGGTATTAGATGCTCCCCAAACGGCAGCAGAAAATGTGATACAGCTGGCTGCCAGCGGCTGGGGATATGCAGAGGTCCAGGTGGAGGCAGATGGAAGCTTTCTTTCCATTGAGAAAAATGCTGTGACTACCCATGAGTTTGACCAGGATAGGTACCAGATCCGGTACCAGATCTTTCCCCAGTATCTCCACGGGGGAAGGAACTTTGGGGCAATACGTATTAAAACCTTACGCCAGGAATTCGTTCTTCCTATAGAGGTAGTAAAAAAAAGCACCCAGGGCTCAGAAGGAAGAGAAAAGAAGAGTGCAGATAAAGCTTCTGTTTATGAATACAGTAAGCTGCTTTTACACCAGGAATTTACATTAGAAGCAGATCAGCAGTTAAACAGAACTTTGATGAAAAAAACAGAAAATCTGCGTGTCCGGCTTCCGGAAGATATAGAGGTGCGCCTTTGGAGGACAGACCAGCTTTTAAAAAACGGCAGAAAGGATACTGCTGTTTCAGCACTTGCAGAAATGCGGGATGCCGTATTAAAATGCAGGGACATAAAGCCGCAACTTTACTGTTATTATCAGTATCTTGAGCTTTTAAATGAACCTTCAGAAGAAAAAAATGCAGGACTGGCCCGTTATATACGAAAACTGCTTTCTGAGACCAGAAGGACAGATGGACAGCTGTTTCATCTGCTGGTAAAAATAGACAGAACCTGCCTCCAGAATCCGTTAGAGCTGTATGAACAGATGCGTTCCATGTTTGGGCATGGCTGCAGAAGTCCGTTTTTATATGGAGAGGCATGCAGGCTTTTAAATATGTATCCGGATCTGTTTGTGAAAATGGGAGATTTTGAGGTACAGCTTTTATTAAGCGGACTGAAAAACAACTGGCTAAGTAAAGAAATCTCTTTAATGGCAGCTGTATTTTTGTCCAATGTAAAATATTATCACAAATTATTAGAGCGCCTGACAGCAGGTTTATATAAGGCTTACCCGGAAATGAAGATATTGGAAGCTTTGTGCAGTCTTCTGATCCGGGGAGACCGTAGGGACCGTTCTTCCTTTAACTGGTATGAAAAGGCTATGAAGGCCCATATCAATCTTACAAGGCTGTATGAATATTTTCTGTATTCTCTTCCAGAGGATTACGGACATGCCCTTCCAAAAGAAGTGCTGTTATATTTCTCTTATGACAAGACCCTGGATCAGACGAGCCGCAGCGTTCTCTATAAAAACATTTTACAGTATGTAAATCCGTCCACCCAGGTTTATCAGACTTATGTGCGGGAAATGGAACAGTTTGCTATGGAGCAGCTGTTTGCAGGAAGGATGAACAGTGCATTGGCAGTTATTTATGAACATATGCTTTATAAAGATATGATCGATGAAAAGACTGCGGCGATTCTTCCCAGAGTATTATGCTCCAGTCGTGTAAAATGTGAAAACAGTGCCATGAAATACGTGATCGTCCGTTGCGAGGAGCTGGGGGGAGAAGAGGCATTTTTACTGGAAAATGGAGAAGCCTATGTGCCGGTAGTGTCTAAAAATACAGTGCTGTTCTTCCAGGACACGTATGGTGGCCGCTATTTGAACGTCAGCTGCAGGCGTCTTCCTGCTATGGATAAAAAAGAGTTGCTGGATCAGTGTTATGAGGTATATCCGGCTCATCCGGTACTGAAGCTGCGTGCCTGCGAGACAGTAGTAAAAAAAGGTGTTGAAACAGAAGCAGATGTGCTGCTTTTAGAGGACACTTTAAGCCAGTTAAAGTTAAATCCTGTTTATGAGAAAAAGCTTCTGGGTCTTGTAACAGACTATTACTGTAAAAAGGCAGCTTCTGATGCAGAAGGAGAGGAAGAACGCTGTACTTTCCTTCTGCAGATGGACAAATCCCTGCTGGACAATCAGACCCGTGGGAAAATATGCGAAATACTGATCAGCTGTAATTATCTGCGGGAAGCCTATGATATGCTGGTAGATTATGAGATTGAAGATATTGACCCGGGAAAATTGCTGGATCTGTGTACGCGCATGATCCTTTTACAGCTATTTGACCAGGATGAACATCTTTTATATCTGGCAGAAAGGGTATTTGAGGCAGGAAAGGCAGACAGCGTGGTCTTAGATTACCTCTGTGAACATTATAATGGCACCACAGCCCGGATGTATGAGATACTGATCCAGGCAGTAGGAGCCCATGTGCAGACCTATGATATGGAAGAACGGTTGCTGGCCCAGATGCTTTTTACCGGCAGCTGTGCCCGGATGGATTCGGTTTTTGAACTCTACATGAAACGGAAACAGACCAGGGAAAGCATGGTCAAGGCTTATTTTACCCAGAAATGCATCCAGTATTTCCTGGAAGGAAAAGAAATCGACCAGACGATCTTTGGATATCTGAAAAATGCAGTAAATGCCAGCCTGAATAAAGAAAAAATACCTACCATTTATCTTCTGGCTCTTACCAGGTTCTATGGGGAGCAGAAGGAGATGGAAATCTCAGAAGAAGAGAAAAAGCAGCTTCAGATGATGACAGATATTTTATTAGAAGGGGGAATGGTGTTCCCTTATATGAAAGAGCTGGCCCGTTTAGTGTCTGTGCCTGAGGACATTATGGATAAGACGATCCTTGAATACCGGGGCGATAAAAACAGACAGCCATGGATCGAAATGCGTATTCTTCCCCAGGAAGAGCATTTTACAAGAGAAGAGATGCGTCGCGTTTACCAGGGCATTTACATAAAAGAAATGACCTTATTTAAGGGAGAGACTCTGGAATATCAGATTTATGAGCGGAGAGAAAGCGGGGCCGTTCTTGTAAAAGAAGGCCGTGCAGTCTGCGATCTGAAGTCAGAAGGTAAAGACAACAGCCGTTTTGCCTGCTTAAACCAAATGTCAGAAGCGCTGGCACAACAGGATGCTGACGGACTTTTAAAGGCAATGGAAGATTATGTAAAAAAGTCTATGGTTTTAGGGATTTTATTTCCGGTGAAATAAGAACATCGCCGTTGCAGTTTAACTGTAACACATTGTCAGATAGAGAAGATAAAATGTACTAAGTACAATGGAGGAAACGAATAGATGGAAGGACTTGTAATAGGGCTGGATCTGAATGATGACTATTCCCAGGTCAGCTGCAATGAAAAAGAAAAGTCCTGGACAGTTCCTACGGTGATCTGCCGCAGAAAAGAAAAAGAAACCTGGCTTATAGGGGAAGAAGCTTATGCAGCCACTCTTCTTGGCGAGGGGGTCATTGTAGATAAACTGCTGAAAATGGTCCGCAAAGATGGTACTTCTACTATAGGAGGCATCTGCTATACAGGAATGGATCTTTTAAAAATATTTTTAAAGAAACTGCTGGAATATCCCTTTAAAGAATTTCATACAGATGAGGTGGCCCAGCTTGTGATCACCATGCATAAAACAGATGCAAGAGTTACGGATTGCCTGATGTACTGCGCTGATCATCTGAATATCCCCAGGGACCGGGTCCATGTGATCAGCCATACAGAAAGCTTTGCTTACTATGTTTTAAGCCAGAGAAAAGAACTTTGGAGCAATCAGGTAGGCTTATTTGAGTTATCAGAAGACAGGCTGTGTTATTATGAAATGAAGGTGCAAAGAGGCATGCGCCGCAACATGGTCCAGGCAGAAGCCCAGAACCAGGAGGAAGCCTTTGATCTGGATATTTTAAATTCCCCTTCCGGAAGTAAGCTGGCAGACCAGATCCTTTGTTCCTGTGGGGAAAAATTATTGGAGAAAAAGCTGTTTTCTACTGTATTTCTTACTGGAAAAGGTTTTGAACGCCAGGACTGGGCCACCGGCTTTATGAAGCTTGCCTGCAACCGCAGAAGAGTGTTTGTGGAAAATGTATTATTTTCCAAAGGAGCAGCTGTTAAAGCAGGTGACTATCTGGCACAGGGAACAGAATTCCCCTATGTGTTCGTCTGTGAAGGACGTTTAAAGGCAGAGGTAGCTTTAAAAGTGATGCGGGCCGGGAAAGAGATCTTGCTGGCAGTAGCTTCTTATGGGGACAACTGGTATGAGTCAAAAAGCTCACTGGAGCTTATTTTAGATGACCAGAAGGAAATCGAGTTTATCATTTCCCATCTGGATTCCCGAAAGAAGCGGATCGTTTCCGTGCCTCTTAGCGGATTTCCGGAGCGGCCAAGACGTACTACAAGGATCCAGATGAATATTGGATTTACTGATGAAAATACCATGGCAGTGGTGATCCGGGATAAAGGCTTTGGGGAATTGTTTCCAGCCAGTGATACAGTTATCAGACAAGAGGTGATCCTATGAGTTTATTGCTTTGCAGAAGGGAGAGAGTAAAACATCCCTTTTATATCGAAGTGCTGGGAATCCATATTTATTCCTCCCAGGAGCTTTGCTATGTGATCTATCATCACCCCTTATTAGTGATGAATGATTTTGCAGATGCCTCTTTGTTTTCCTTTATCAAAAATGAGCTGGGACTTGGTTTTTTAGCTGGCCGTATGGAAAAGCTGATAGAAGCAGGGGGAAAGCCGGAAGAGGCTTTATATCTTTTTCTTGCAGAATGTGATTATTACACGGAAAAAGAAGCCCAGAAGTTCAAGCAGACAGCAGCATCGTACAGGAATCTGCCGGAACATGCCTATGAAAAGGCAGTGGCTGATTATCTTTTTTCCAGAAAACAGTATGGAAGAGCGGTGCAGCGCTATAAAGGGCTTGTGGAAGCAGCGGAAAATAAAAAGAAAGAGAAAAACTTCTGGTCAGAAGTTTACCAGAACCTGGGTGCAGCTTATGTCCAGATGTTCCAGTTCCATAAGTCTTACAAGGCATACAATACTGCTTTTAAGTTAAATGAGGATCCCCGGATTTTGGAAAAGATTTATTTGCTTACCTGTTTTACTCCAGGTCTCTCTGTTGATGAAAGTTATGAATCATTATTTAAGCCGGAGCTTAAGGAAGAATGGAAGCAGAAATTAGCCCAGGCGGAGCTGACCGCAGGACAGGCAGAAGGTTTAAAAACGCTGCGTGCTATGTGGAAGCAGGATCCGGCAGGTCAGTTAGAGCGTGCAGGACGTCTGGTGGGAAAATGGAAAGATGAATACAGAGTTACACAGGGGTAAGAACCAGGAGGCATAAGATATAAAATGGCATTTCAGACAGCAAAGGAATACTTGGAAAAAAGAGGCTTTGGCCACAGGATAAAGGAGTTTGATGTCTCCAGTGCAACAGTAGAACTGGCAGCAGTGGCAGTAGGCTGCGAACCGGCCCACATTGCAAAAACACTGTCCTTTTTAACAGGAGAAGGACCGGTCCTTATTGTGGCAGCTGGAGATGCGAAGATCGACAATCACAAATATAAATCCTTTTTCGGTGTAAAAGCAAAAATGCTGACCGTAGAGCAGGTGGCAGAACTGATCGGCCATGAGGTTGGGGGTGTATGTCCTTACGGTATTAAAGAGGGCGTAAAGGTGTATTTAGATGAGTCTTTAAGGCGCTTTGATGTAGTTTATCCTGCATGTGGAAGCAGCAACAGCGCTGTTAAGCTGTCTATCCCGGATCTGGAAAAGTCCTGTGACTTTGAACAGTGGGTGGATGTGTGCAAACTGCCTCAGTAACGGTGAACATGACCGTATTATGAAACTTTTCTCTTGACAAAACCAGAAAAAATACGTATGCTTGAAAACAGCAGTATAAAAAACGGTGATGAACAAGAGGAGTACATTTTTAAGACCCTCAGAGAAAGCGGCTCACTGGCTGAAAGGCCGCTTGGGAATACTTAAAAGTGGAAGGTAGCTTGTGAACCGGACAGGTGAGAAAGATACATTAGCCTGTTCCGTTGGCCCGCGTTAAGGGAGAGAGCAGGAAAGATTATGATATAGTTTAAGCTTTCGTGTTCCGTGAGATGACCGATGTGTGCTATGAAGATACTGGTCAGATCAAAGGTGGTACCGCGATACAGTCGCCCTTTGCTTCCCCTATGGGATGCAGAGGGCTTTTATTTTTTTAAAGGAGAATGCAGATGAAGGAACTGGAAAAGACCTACAATCCGGCGGAAATTGAAGACCGCCTCTATGACAAATGGCTGAAGGGAAAATATTTCCACGCAGAAGTAAACAGAAGCAAGAAACCATTTACCATTGTTATGCCGCCACCAAATATTACCGGCCAGCTGCATATGGGACATGCACTGGATAATACCATGCAGGATATCCTGATCCGTTATAAGAGAATGCAGGGATACGAAGCATTATGGCAGCCAGGCACTGACCATGCAGCCATTGCAACGGAAGTTAAGGTTATTAACAAACTGAAAGAAGAAGGGATCAGCAAGGCTGACCTGGGAAGAGAAGGCTTTTTAAAGGAATGCTGGAAATGGAGAGATGAATACGGCACCCGTATTGTAAAGCAGCTCAACAAATTAGGTTCTTCCGCTGACTGGGACAGAGAACGTTTCACCATGGACGAAGGCTGCTCTGACGCAGTTCTGGAAGTTTTTATCAAATTATATGAAAAAGGATATATTTACAAAGGTTCCCGTATTGTAAACTGGTGTCCTGTATGTAAGACTTCTATTTCTGATGCAGAAGTAGAGCATGTAGAGCAGGAGGGAAATTTCTGGCACATTAACTATCCGGTAGTTGGAGAGCCAGGACGTTTTGTAGAGATCGCAACCACCAGACCTGAGACTTTGTTAGGTGATACTGCAGTTGCTGTCAATCCGGATGATGACCGTTACAAGGATATTGTTGGAAAGATGCTGGAACTGCCTTTAACCAACCGCCAGATCCCTGTTATTGCAGATGAGTATGTAGACAAGGAGTTTGGTACCGGCTGTGTTAAGATCACACCGGCCCATGATCCAAATGACTTTGAGGTTGGAAAGCGCCATAACTTAGAGGAGATCGTTATCTTAAATGATGACGCTACTATCAATGTGCCTGGACCATACTTCGGCATGGACCGTTATGAGGCAAGAAAAGCCATGGTAGCAGACCTGGACAAAATGGGCCTGTTAGTAAAGATCGTTCCTCATTCCCACAATGTAGGTACTCATGACCGCTGTAAGACTACAGTAGAGCCTATGGTAAAACAGCAGTGGTTTGTAAAAATGGACGAAATGGCTAAACCTGCCATTGAAGCTTTAAAGAACGGCCAGTTAAAATTCGTTCCGGAAAGCTTTGGAAAAACATATCTTCACTGGTTAGAGAACATCCGTGACTGGTGTATTTCCAGACAGTTATGGTGGGGCCACAGGATCCCTGCATATTACTGCCAGGACTGCGGCAATGTTGTAGTTGCAAAAGAAGCACCAGCTGTATGCCCGAAGTGCGGAAAGACTCATTTTAAACAGGATGAGGATACTCTGGATACCTGGTTCTCCTCTGCATTATGGCCATTCTCTACTCTTGGCTGGCCAAATAAGACAGAGGACCTGGATTATTTCTATCCGACAGATGTACTGGTAACAGGATATGATATTATCTTCTTCTGGGTGATCCGTATGGTATTCTCCGGTATTGAACAGACTGGCAAGTGCCCATTTAACACTGTTCTCATCCATGGTCTGGTAAGAGACTCCCAGGGACGTAAGATGAGCAAATCCCTTGGAAATGGTATCGATCCTCTGGAAGTTATTGACAAGTACGGTGCAGATGCGCTACGTATGACCTTGATCACCGGCAATGCCCCTGGAAATGATATGCGTTTCTATTGGGAGCGTGTAGAAAACAGCCGCAACTTTGCAAATAAGGTATGGAATGCTTCCCGTTTCATTATGATGAATATTGAAAAGGCAGCTGATATTTCCGGTGTTACTGAAAAAGACCTGACACTGGCAGATAAGTGGATCCTTTCCAAGGTAAATGCACTGACTAAGGATGTAACAGAAAATCTGGATAAATATGAATTAGGTATCGCTCTTCAGAAGGTATATGACTTTATCTGGGAAGAGTTCTGCGACTGGTACATTGAAATGGTTAAACCAAGACTGTACAATGAAGAGGATGAGACTAAGGCCGCAGCTATCTGGACTTTAAAGAACGTACTGATCCAGGCATTAAAGCTGCTGCACCCATTTATGCCGTTTATCACAGAGGAGATCTTCTGCAATTTACAGGAAAAGGAAGAGACAATTATGCTTTCTGACTGGCCTGTATATAAGAAAGAGTGGGCATTTGAGGCAGAGCATGAGGCTACTGAAACTATTAAAGAGGCAGTAAGAGCCATCCGTAATGTGCGTACATCCATGAACGTTCCGCCAAGCAAGAAGGCAACTGTTTATGTAGTATCTGAGGATGATGCTGTATTAAAGATCTTTGAGAACAGTCGCAGTTTCTTCGCATTCTTAGGCTATGCCGGCGAAGTCATCCTGCAGAAGGATAAAGCAGGCATTGGTGAGGATGCAGTTTCTGCAGTTATCCACAAGGCAGTTATCTACATGCCATTTGCAGAATTAGTAGACATTGAAAAAGAGATCCAGCGCTTAAAGGCAGAGGAAAAACGTCTGGAGGGCGAATTAAAGCGTTCTCATGCTATGCTTGGAAATGAGAAGTTTGTAAGCAAGGCTCCACAGGCCAAGATCGATGAAGAGAAGGCAAAACTGGAGAAATATACCCAGATGATGGATCAGGTAAAGATACGTCTGTCACAGCTTGAAAAGTAAGTTTAAGTTAATGAAAACGGCCCGGATGGCAGTCTATTTGCCCTTCGGACCGTTTTGCCAAGCAGAGAGGAATAGGGTATGGAAGCACAATGGGAAGGAAATCTTGATACGTTTGGCGGTTTTGCTCTTTCTTTTGATGGTCTGTGTCTACGGGATGATGGAAGCCGTTCCAGAAAGGTCTGGAATCTTTTAAGCTACCTTATTTTAAACAGAGAACGGGATCTGGGGGTGGCAGAGCTTTACCAGCTGCTGTGGCAGGATAAAGATGAGGAAAATCCTTATGGATCCTTAAAAACACTGGTATTCCGCGTTCGCCGCCTGTTAGAAGAAGCCGGTTTCCCGGCAACGGCTATGGTACTTAGCAGTAAAGGCATTTACCGGTGGAATCCGCAGTTGTCCATGAAAGTGGATGGAGAAGAATTTGAACATTTAAGTAATCTGTGTCTGGCAGAAGCGTTTGATATGGAAACAGGAAAAGAGCAGTGGAAAACTGCACTTTCTCTTTATAAAGGAGAATTTCTTCCAGGAGCCGGTGATGCTGCCTGGATGAAAGAAAAAAGAGAGTTTTACAGTGGCCTTTATAAAAGGCTGGTGCGTAAAGTGTGTCTATGGCTTCTTCAAACAAGGCAGTATAAAGAGGCAGAACAGATTGCAGATGCAGGTTTAAGTCTTTATGAATACCAGGAAGAATTTGAAGGCTGCAAGATCTTAGCTCTTTACTACATGGGACAGGTGGAAGCCGCTTTAAACCGGTATCTTATGGCAATGGACAAATTTTATAAGGAACACCAGCTTACACCTTCTGATCAATTTAAGGAATTGTACCATCTGGTAAGCACCAGTCATTTAGAAGAGCCAAAATCATTTGAGGATATTGCTGCAGAATTATCAGAGCCGGAAATCCCAAAAGAGAAACAGACAGAGAACCGTTTCGGGGCTTATGAATGTGAGTATTCAGTCTTTAAACGTCTGTTCTGGCTGGAACGCAGGGCAGTGGCCAGAAGCGGCGAGTCCGTATATCTGTGTCTGTTGAGTATAGAACGGCCAGATGGCAGAAAAATGAAGGCGGATGTGTTAGGCAGGGCTGCAGAGCGGATGAAGATGGTGATCCAGGGTTCCCTGCGGGCCAGTGATATTTTCTCCCGTTATAGTGTGAGCCAGTATGTTGTACTTATCCCTGCTGCGACCTACGAAAACTGTGAGGCAGTGATGGAGCGGATCACGCGGGCCTTTAACAAAGGGTATGTGCGCAAAGATGTGGCTGCAGTAAGCCGGATCACAGCGGTTTTTCCTGCGGACCGCGAATGCTTTTGACCTCTCTGATACTGAATTGCTACGTGCATTGCACTCCCTCAATATAAAAAATTTACATAGGATTAATTAAAATGAAATTGAAAAATGCATTGATATTACTTTTGACAGCTACCATCTGGGGTGTTGCATTTGTTGCCCAGAGTGTAGGAATGGATTATGTACAGCCTTTTACTTTTAATGGGGTGCGAAGCATCATCGGCGGTCTTGTGCTTATCCCTGTGATCTTAGAAAGAAGAAGGCAGAAGAAAAAGATTATAAGGCACCAGGCGACAGAAAAACGCTGATCTTAGGCGGTATCTGCTGTGGTGTTGCTCTTGGTATTGCAACTAATTTACAGCAGTTTGGTGTAATGTATACAAGTGTGGGAAAGGTTGGCTTTATTACTGCCTGCTACATTATCATTGTGCCGGTTTTAAGCTTGTTTTTAGGTAAAAAATGCAGTCCGGCTGTTGTTCTTGCTGTTGCAGGTCTTTACCTGCTTTGCATGTCAGGAAGTGAACGGGGGATCCAGAAGGGTGATTTCCTTGTTATGATCTGTTCCTTTATTTTCTCTATCCATATTATGATCATTGACTATTTTTCACCGGCAGTAGACGGAGTGAAAATGTCCTGCATCCAGTTTTTGGTAAGTGGTGCTATTTCACTGGTAGGTATGCTGATCTTTGAAGAACCGCACATTACACAGATCCTTATAGCATGGAAGCCTATTCTTTATGCAGGTGTTATGTCCTGTGGCGTGGGATATACCTTACAGATCGTAGGACAGAAGGGGGTCGATCCAGCCAGTGCTTCTTTGATCTTAAGTCTGGAGTCCAGCATTT
>OBZK01001061.1_pt1 | contig 11306 bp, 8 predicted proteins | sample 1495511 | NCBI WGS metagenome assembly OBZK01 (sample SAMEA2580233, study PRJEB22360) | human gut metagenome | biome: human gut; feature: human-associated habitat; material: faeces | place: Denmark | collected 2008/2010
AGCTTTTCTGTTATGATATAATTAAATAGATAATGTGAATGATTATTATATAGAATACTTATTTGGAGTTGATATTTTATGGACAAACACAGTGATTCAGTAATGTATGGTGGAATGGAAGTATATAATATTTGGGGAACAACAACAGTAGACTCCATAATTGGAGAGTCTGATGTAATGCGTGCTCTTAAGAATAGAATTTGTAAAATTGGAAATAGTGATTCTACTGTAGCTATAACTGGAGAAAGTGGCACTGGAAAAGAATTAATAGCAAGAGCCATTCATCTCGCAGGAAACAGAGGGAATAAAACATTCGTTGCTATAAACTGTGCTGCTATACCAGAACCTTTACTAGAAAGTGAACTTTTTGGATATACAAAAGGAGCTTTTAGTGGAGCAGATTCAAAAGGTAAAATTGGTAAGTTTGAATTGGCCAATGGAGGGGTTGTATTTTTAGATGAGATAGGAGATATGCCAATTCAACTACAATCAAAGTTATTGAGGGTATTACAGGAAAAGAAGTTTACGAGAATAGGTTCAAATGAACTAATTGATATAGATGTTAGAATCATATCAGCTACTAATAGAGATTTATTTGAGTTGGTTAAGGAAAATAAATTTAGAGAAGACTTATACTATAGATTGAATGTAATACCTTTAGAAGTGCCTCCACTTAGAGAAAGAGGAGACGATATACAAATATTAATAAACAATTTTATAGACAAATATTCGAGAAAGATGAAGAAAAACGTGTACCATATAGAGCCAGATGTGGAACAAATGTTGCTTAAGTATCCTTGGCCAGGAAATATTAGAGAGTTGGAAAATACTATAGAACTGGCATTAAACCTTCTTGAGGAAGATGGAATAATACATAAAGGCATAATAAATAGAAAGATACTTGAATATTTTAAGTTAAATAATATAAATATAAAGTTACTTGAGGAAAGTGACTATGAGATAAGTATGGAACAAGACATACTTACACTTGAAGAGTTTGAAAGAGCCTATATAAAGAAAGTGTTAAAGTTTTACGGAAATGATACTAAGTCTAAAAAACTGGCTGCCAAAAAACTTGGAATATCACTAGCTACATTGTACAGAAAAATAGATGTATAATAATTAGGCTTTTTATTCTCAATTCTAAAATTTGAAATTATAAAATTGATAAAAAACACTTGGAAAACTATTTTCTAAGTGTTTTTTTGTGTAATAGCATTTTATTATCCAAAAATAAAAAAAATTTAAAAGAATTTAAAAAAATAAATGCTTTAATAAATTATCAAATACTAACAAATATAATAAAAATTATATATGTAAAACAATTATGTTAAAAAATTGGCATTATAATTGCTTCATATTAAGTTGAGATGACAAAATAAAAAAAGAAAGGATGTTGTGTGAGATAATAATAACTGTCATTAAAAAATAGTTGGGAGTGATAACCTTGAGTAAATATCAAAAGAATGTTTCTATGTTTGATATTGATGGAAGGCCACCAATTTTAAAGTGTTTGCCACTATCAATGCAACATATACTAGCAATGATAGTTGGAACTGTTACAGTACCTATAGTCGTAGGAGGAGCTGTGGGTGTTAGCCCTACACAAATAACACTTTTAGTGCAATATGCATTAATAATAGCTGGTATATCAACACTTATACAACTATATCCAATAGGAAATATTGGTTCAAGATTGCCTATAATTTTTGGAGTTGGTTTTACTTATGTACCAACACTTGTAGCAGTCGGAGGAAATTATGGATTAGCAAGCATTTTGGGTGCACAATTAATAGGGGGAGTGGCTACAGTATTAATAGGGATATTCATAAAAAAGATAAGAAAATTTTTTCCGAATATAGTTGCAGGAACAGTGGTTTTTACAATTGGATTATCTTTGTATCCTATAGCAATAAATTATATGGCAGGTGGTGTAAATAGTCCTACTTATGCCTCTATGCAAAACTGGGCAGTAGCGGCTATAACATTAGTGGTAGTTATAGGTCTTAGTCAATTTGCAAAAGGATATGCAAAATTGGCAGCAATATTTTTGGGAATTATAGTTGGATATTGTGTATCTTTAGTTCTGGGTATAATAAATTTTGACCCTATTAGAGAGGCAACTTGGTTTGCGATACCTAAACCGCTTGAATTTGGGATGGAATTTGATATGCCTGTAATAATCTCAGTAGTAATTGTAAGTATAATCAATGCTGTTCAAGCAATTGGAGATTTATCAGCTACTACAATGGGAGGCATGGATAGGAATATCACAGATAAGGAATTATCAAGTGGAGTAATAGGAAGTGGAATTTGTACTATGATAGGAGCTTTGTTTGGAGGTTTACCACCATCATCATATAGCCAAAACGTGGGGATGGTAGCTATGAACAAAGTAATAAGTAGATTTGTGCTTGGAATAGCTGGTATATTTATGTTATTGTCGGGGTTTGTGCCTAAATTTGGTGCATTAATGACTACTATACCATATTCTGTTTTAGGAGGAGCTACAATATCTATATTTAGTATGATAACAATGACAGGTATAAAGTTAATTATTACAGAAGAGTTGTCATCAAGAAATATTACCATTGTTGGTTTGGCAATTGCCTTAGGCATGGGAATAACATCAGTACCAGCAGCCCAAGAGGCATTTCCTTCATTTGTAAAGTTAGTATTTGGAGAATCTCCAATAGTAATTGCAACATTGGTTGCATTCGTTTTAAATCTAATAATACCAAATAAAAGTCTAGAGGATGAGGCTAAAGAAAGAGCTGTTATGGAAGAGACTAATTAAGATATAATAATTTAAAAGAATTGTTTAAATTATTTAGTATGAGATTGTTAGATTATTTTTGATAGCTATTCATTTTAATAAAAAATTTAACAAATAAATATATACCAGGCAATTAATGTTCATTTAAGTTGAAAATCGGGGAGGGAATATTTAGAAATTTGTTAATTTTTTATAAAAATAGCTCAGTTTAGCTGTGTTTATCGGTTGAGCAATAAATTCATGGTCATAAAAATATTTATAGAAAATAATTATAAAAATATTTAGTCAAGATATTTATGTATGGGAGGATTTATTTTATGAAAACACGTAATACTTCAAAATATGATGTCGATGGGATACCACCACTAAAGGAATCAATACCTTTGGCCTTACAACATCTGTTAGCAATGATAGTAGGAAATATGGTACCTGCGATATTAATAGCAAACGTGGTAGGACTTAACCAGGGGCAAGCAACAATGTTGATTCAGGGTTCTATGTTAGCAGCAGGTTTAGCAACGTTTTTACAGTTATATCCAATACCTTTATTTAAAGGATTTAAGTTAGGTTCAAGATTACCTGTAATGATGGGAATGAGTTATGTATTTTTAGGAGCTTGTCTTTCAGTAGCAGCTAAAGATGGTTTAGCAGCTCTATTTGGAGCACAGATTGCTGCTGGGGTAATCGTATTCTTTGTAGGATTTGGAGTTAAGAAAATTAGACATATATTCACTCCAATAGTTTCTGGAACTATAATAGCATGTATGGGACTTGGACTATTCGCAACAGCTATAAAGAATTTAGCTGGAGGAGAAGGCACACAAACATTTGGAAGCCCAATAAACTTCACAGTAGGAGTTATAGTTGCTTTTGTAATAATAATGATAAATAAATACGGTAAAGGTTTAGTAAAAAATTCTTCAATATTAATAGGAATATTAGTAGGTTATGCTATATCTTTAGTTTTAGGATTGGTTGATTTCTCAGCCGTTCAAGGAGCAGCTATAGTATCTTTACCAACACCAGCAGCTTTTGGATTAGAATTTAGACCAGAGTTAATAGTAATGTTTACTATTATTTACATAATAGGTATAGCTGATATGATGGGTGCCTGTACAATAGCTACAGTAGGAGCAATGGATAGAGAGGTAACTGACGAAGAATTAGCATCAGTTGTTTTAGGAAATTCTATAACTTCTATAATTTCATCACTATTTGCAGCTCTTCCAACTGGAGTATTTAGCCAAAATACAGTAATTGTATCTATGAACAAAGTTACAAGTAGATTTGTAATAGCACTAGGGGCACTTGTATTATTACTAGCAGGGATATCTCCAGCATTGGGTGCAATAATGACAACTATACCATCTTGTGTTGTTGGTGGAGCAACTTTAGTAGTTTTCTCATCAATAGCAATGTCTGGTTTCTCTATTATGAGTATGGATGGATTCACTGAAGAAAACAATCTTATAGCAGGTGTATCTATAGCAACAAGTATGGGTCTTACAACTGCTCCACAAGTTTTAGACCAATTCCCAGAAACAATTGGAACTGTCCTTGGAGGGTCAAGTATAGTTTCTGGAGCAATAATAGCTATATTACTTCAAACATTATTTAAATTAAAGTCACGTAAAAGTGCTGAAAACGTTACTTCAAATCTTGAGGAAAATATTGGATAAATGTATTAGATATAATATGAGAAAACCATATGGTAAAATGTTGTAATGAAAGTATTCAAAGGGGGATTTAAGATGATTGATATACTAATAAAAAATGCAATAATTGTTACAGTTAATAAAGACAGAGATGTTATATTTGATGGAGCAATAGCTATTCAAGGTGACAGAATCTTGGACATAGGAAATACAGTTGATATCGAGCCTAAGTATCTTGATGCTAAAAAAGTTATAGATGCTAATGGAAAAGTAATATTCCCTGGCTTTATAAATACTCATAATCACCTGTTCCAAGTGTTATTAAAAGGTTTAGGTGATGATATGGCACTTCATGAGTGGTTAAATACAATGATGTTTCCATCAGCAAAATTCTTAACAGAACAAGATACTTATGATGCTGCAATGCTTGGATGTATGGAAGGTTTAAAAAGTGGTATAACTACAATGGTTGATTATATGCATACTCACAATAGACCAGGACTTACAGATGGAATAGTAAAGGCATATAAAGATTTAGGCATAAGAGGGGTTGTAGGTAGAGGTTGTATAGATTTAGGTATTCACAAAGAGCTTATAGAAGATGTGGAAACGGTTGAAAAAGATTTGAGAAGGGTATTCGAAAAATATCATAATTCAGAAAATGGAAGAATAAAAATCTGTGTAGCTCCTTCTTCAATGTGGGCTATATCTGAAGAAATGGGTAAGATGCTTTGGAATATAGTTAAAGAATATGATTCATATTTTACAGTTCATATATCTGAAACAGAATTTGCAAGAACAGCAACAAAGGATATACATGGAGAAATAGATATAAAATTACTTGAAAAATGGGGTATAGTAGGTCCAGAAGTTGTAGCAGTACATTGTGTATGTATAACTGATGAAGACATGGAAATGCTTAAAAAGTATGACATAAAAGTTTCTCATAATGTAGCAAGTAATATGTATCTTGCTTCTGGTGTTGCACCTGTGCCAGAAATGTTAAAAAAAGGTATAAATGTGAGTTTAGGCCTTGACGGTGCAGCAAGTAATAACGCACAAGATATGGTAGAGCTTATGAAATTAACAGCTTTACAACACAAAGTAAATAATTGTGACCCTCTGGCAATTTCTGCAGAGAAAGTTCTTGAAATGGCTACAATTGAGGGAGCAAGAACTCTTAGAATGGAAGATGAAATAGGTTCTTTGGAGATTGGGAAAAAAGCTGACCTAGTAATATTTAACTCAATGCTTTCTCCAAAATCAATACCTCTTCACAATCCTGTATCAACTTTGGTATACTCAGCTAGTATGCACAATGTAGAGAGTGTTTTAGTTGATGGAAATGTAATACTTGAAAATGGAAAAGTAACTACAATTGAAAGTGAAGAACAAGTGTTGCTTAATGCACAACATGCAGCAGAAGAATTATGTAAGAGAGCTAATGTAACTAATAGAATGGAAGGACATAAGTGGAATAGCTTATACTAATATTAAAATAAGATTGTAATAATATTCTATTACAACATTAGTTTATCTGTAGGAGGAGAAAATGGAAAAAATAAAATTAAATATTAATGATTACATGTATGAAATAGAAGTTGAAAAGAATGAAACTCTTTTACATGTACTTCGTGAAAAATTAAATCTAACTGGAGCGAAACAAGGTTGTAATAGTGGCAGTTGTGGAGCATGTAAAGTTTTGATAGATGGAGTTGACATGAAATCTTGTAAACTTCTTGCAAAAAACTGCGAAGGTAAAGTTATATACACTATAGAAAGTTTTGCTAATGGAGAAAATCTTCATCCAATACAAGAAGCTTTTATAGAAGTTGGAGCTGTACAATGTGGATATTGTACTCCTGGTATGATTATAACAACACAAGCTCTTTTAAATAGAAATGCATCTCCTAATGAAGATGAAATTAGAGAAGCTTTTAAAGAAAATCTCTGTAGATGCACAGGATATGTAAAGATTATAGAAGCTGTAAAATTATCTGCAGCTAGATTAGGGGGTAGATAATTATGGAAAAGGTAATAGGAAAATCATACCCTCTAAAAGATGCAGCTTTAAAAGTTACTGGTCAAATGAAATACGTGGCTGATATGAAACCACAAAATGTACTTTACGCTAAGATGCTTTTAAGTCCTGTAGCACATGCAAAAATAAAAAGTATAGATACAAGTGAAGCTGAGAAAGTAGTAGGTGTTAGAGCTATAGCTACTTATCTCAATACATCACAAAGAAAATACAATGGTTCATTAAGATTTTATGAGCACAAAATACCTGAAAATGAAGTTATATTTTCAGATACAGTTAGATTTGTTGGTGACCGTGTTGCAGCAGTAGCTGCAGAGACTCCAGAAATAGCAGAGAAAGCTGTAAAACTTATAAAAGTTGAATATGAAGAATTGCCAGCTGTATTTACTATACAAGATGCAATAAAAGAAGATGCTATCTGCATACATGGAGATTCAAATATAGTTTCTCAAAACAACATAAATGGGGGAGATGTAGAAAAAGGCTTCAAGGAATGTGACTATATATTTGAAGATGAATACTCTACTCCAGCAATACATCATAGTGCAATAGAGACTCATAGTGTAATTGCACACTATGATTATAATGATAAATTAACTGTACATACACCTTGCCAAAATACATTTGGATTTAGAATAATACTATCTCAAATTTTTGGGATGTCATTAAATAAAGTAAGAGTTATAAGACCTGCTATTGGAGGCTCATTTGGTGGAAAATTAGAACTTACAATTGAACCAGTAGCAGCCGCATTATCAAAAATGACAAGAAGACCAGTTAAAATGGTTCTTACAAGAAAGGAATCTATGATATCAACAAGAACTCGTCATGGGTCTTTTGTAAAATTAAAAACTGGTGTAAATAAAGATGGTGAAGTAATAGCACAAGATATAAAAATATATACAAATACAGGAGCATATGCATCAAGTGCTTTAAATGTTATAGGAGCACTTAGTCATAAAGTATTTAAAGTTTATAAAATACCAAATATAAAGTTTACTGGTATGCCTGTATATACAAATACACCAATAGCAGGAGCTATGAGAGGCTATGGGTCACCTCAAATATTTATGGCTCAACAGGCTCAATTTGCGAAAATAGCAAAGGAAATAGGTATGGATTTAGTCGATTTTCAAAATAAAAATGCAGTAGAGCCAGATGATGTCGATATAATCTTCCACGGTTCTCTTGGAAATCCTAGAGTATTGGATTGTATAGAGCAAGGTAAGAAGATGTTTAAGTGGGATGAAAAGAAAAAACTTCCAAAAGAAGAAGGAAAATATTTAAGAGGTATAGGTATGGCAATAGGTGCACATGGTAATGGAGTTTTTGGTGCACATAGAGATGTTGTTACATTGACTCTTAAATTAAATGAAGATGGTACGTTGACACTACTAACAGGAGCTCATGATATGGGCAATGGTGTTGTAACTATGCAAACAATGATGGTAGCTGAAGTTTTAGGAATAACACCTGATAAAGTTGATACATTTGAAACTGATACGGATGCATGTACATTCAACCTTGGTGACTATGCAAGTAGAGGGGTATTTGTAGAAGGTGGAGGAGCTAAAAAGACAGCAGAGAAATTGAAAAATCTTATATTAGAAGAAGCAGAAAAATTACTTGAAACATCAAAAGAAGATTTATATCTAGACAATGGATATGTAATTAGTAAACTTGATGAAAATGTAAAAGCATCACTTTCTGATGTCGCAGTATATAGTCAAAGTAAATCATTAAGAGAGTTAACTGTTGTTGAAGATTATTCTTCACCAGCTGGACGTACTTCTTATGGTGTACATTTTGCTGAAGTTTTAGTAGATAAAGAAACTAAGGATATAAAAGTAGTTGATTTTGTAGCTGTACATGATGTTGGTAGAGTTATAAATCCTCTAAATTTAGAAGGACAATTAGAAGGTGGGATTCATATGGGTCTAGGATACGCATTGAGTGAAGAATTGGCATTTGATGAACAAGGTAGACCTAAAGCTACTGATTTTAAAACATATAAATTATTTAGAACTGTAGATATGCCAAAATGTCAAGTTGCATTTGTAGATGGTTATGAAAAAGCTGGGCCTTTTGGTGGTAAGAGTATTGGAGAATGTGCCGTTGTACCAGTTGCGCCAGCTGTTGCAAATGCAGTATATAATGCAACTGATGTAGAGATACATTCATTACCAATAAAATTAAAATAGTAGAAATTAAAGCAGAAATAACAATTTATTGTATTTGTAAATAGATAATAAAAATAGATTTATTTGGTGAGGAGATATTATTATGGCAAAGATATTAGGTATTTGTGGAAGTCCACGTAAAGGAGCAACAGAATATGCAGTGTTAGAAGCTTTGAAAGAAGCAGAAACTATACCTGGTATAGAAACTGAGTATTGGTCAGTTAGAGGGAAAAAAATAAGTCCTTGTGTACATTGTGATGCATGTATAAGAAAAGAAACTATGTGTATTATAAAAGATGATATCCAAGAATTAGAGCAAAAAATATTGGAGGCAGATGGAATTATAGTAGGTTCTCCAGTTTATGATATGAATATAACTGCTCAACTTACAGCAGTATTTAATAGACTTCGTCCAATGTATTTAGTTCATCCAGGAAAACTTCAAAATAAGGTTGGTGCAGCTATAACTACTGGTGGAACTAGATATGGTGGCCAAGAATTGACAAAACTTCCTATAATAAATTTCTTCCTAATGCATGAAATGTTAGTGTCTGGAGGTTTAGGTGGATGCTATATAGGTGGTACAATATGGAGTAAAGATGGAAAAGCAAAAGGTGCCCAAGAGGATGAGACAGGTATGGACACAGTAAAAAGACTTGGAAAAGGTGCAGCAGAGGCAGTTATGGTTTCTAAGTTTGGTCTTGAAAAATGGAATGTCGTAAAAGAAGAATTAGATGTTAAAAAAGATGAAAAATCACCTCTTAGAGACCACTAAAGATTTATTATATTATTGAATATATACAAATAGTGATGTAATAGATTATTGCATCACTATTTTATGTTTTAATTTAGATTTTATAAATTTTATATTAAAAAATATAGAAACAAAGTGTTTTGAGATTTATTTTTAAATTTTAAAAATGAGAATTAAAAAGTGAGAAGATAGAAAAGGTTTTTTAGTTATTAAATTCTACATACATTGTATGAACTAAAGATAGAAAAGAAAAAATAATAAAAGCATTGCAATTTCTATACTAAAGAGTCATGGAAAAATATCTAGTATATATTTAGTATTGGCATGTTAATTGCTTATATATTAAAGTATAAAAATTTAACAATAATTTGGAGGTATTTTAGATGTTAAAAGAAATTAAATGGAAAGTAAATAATTTGCCAAAGGGCGATAAGGAAAATTGTATCAAATTTTTAAATGAAGAAGAAATAACTAAGGTTAGAAATTTTCACAAAAGCTTTCCTCAATATAAAGAAACTCCATTAGCAAACCTAGAAGGTTTAGCAAAAAAATTAGGTGTTGCAGGAGTATATGTAAAAGATGAATCTTATAGATTTGGATTAAATGCATTTAAAGTATTAGGTGGTTCTTATTCTATGGGTAGATACTTAGCTCAAAGATTAGATACAGATATATCTGAGTTAGGGTATGACAAATTGACTTCGAAAGAAATAAAAGAAAAATTAGGAGAAATAACTTTCTTTACAGCTACAGATGGAAATCACGGTAGAGGAGTTGCTTGGACAGCTAATAAATTAGGTCAAAAATCTGTTGTATTAATGCCAAAAGGTTCTTCTGAATTTAGATTAAATAAAATCAAAGGAGAAGGTGCAGATGCTAGTATAACAGACTTAAACTATGATGATGCAGTAAGATTAGCTAATGATTATGCAGAAGCTGATGACCATGGAGTAATGGTTCAAGATACAGCATGGGACGGATATGAAGAAATACCAGCGTGGATAATGCAAGGATATGGAACTATGGCTCAAGAAGCTATAGAGCAATTAAAAGAATATGGAGTAGATAGACCAACACACGTATTTGTTCAAGCAGGAGTTGGTTCACTTGCTGGTGCAGTTCAAGGGTATGTTGCTTCAATATATGATGAATGCCCAATAACAGTAGTAGTAGAGGCTGATGAAGCTGATTGTTACTATAAATCAGCAGAAGCTGGAGATGGAAAACCAAGATTTGTTGGAGGAGATATGCCAACTATAATGGCAGGGCTTGCTTGTGGAGAACCAAATACTATAGGATTTGAAGTATTAAAAAATCATGCAGCAGCATTTGTTTCAGCACCAGACTGGGTTTCTGCTAAAGGTATGAGAACATTAGGTAATCCTTTAAATGGTGATGAAAAGGTAATTTCTGGAGAATCTGGAGCAGTTACAACTGGTCTTTTAGTAGCAGCTATGGAAAGAGAAGATTTAGCAGATTTAAGAAAAGATTTAAAATTAGATGAAAATTCAAGAATACTTTTAATAAGCACAGAAGGAGATACTGACCCTGACAAATATAGAAGTATAGTTTGGGATGGAGAATATCCAAGTATATAAGGAATTACTAAAATGCAATTATTAGATATTGGTTTACATATTTAGAAGATATATAAGTTCTAAAATTTAGAAAATATATAAGTATATAAAATACATACATTATAAAAAATCTAGGGGGATAATGAAATGTTAAACGAACAAAGAAAACAAGAAGTAACTGAAATATGCCAAAAATTAATTCAAAATCCTAGTTCTTCTGGAAATGAAGAAGGTGTTGTAAAAGCAATAGAAGAGTCTTTTGAAAAATTAGGTTTTGATAGTTGGTCAAGAGATAGATATGGAAATATAGTAGGATGTATAAA
>OBZK01001064.1_pt1 | contig 11284 bp, 7 predicted proteins | sample 1495511 | NCBI WGS metagenome assembly OBZK01 (sample SAMEA2580233, study PRJEB22360) | human gut metagenome | biome: human gut; feature: human-associated habitat; material: faeces | place: Denmark | collected 2008/2010
GCGGCAGGCACGCATTCACTGAAAGATGAGGGAACTCCCGCCTGCCGCTCTCGCGTCAGTACTCTGTCTGCTTGTCCCCATCCAGATGGCCGGACAGACATGGGACGACCACGACCGTAGCGGACGCTTCGTTGCCCGTGACTTCGGTCAGAACTATCTGATGACCTTGCAGGAAGAAGGAAATCCGATCATCTTCACCAATGGTGACAACGATACTTTCCCGTTGTGGTACAATCAGGAGACAGAAGGTTTCCGTACCGATGCACGTACCTGTAACCTCAGCTACCTGCAGACCGACTGGTACATCGACCAGATGAAACGTCCCGCCTACGACTCTCCGTCACTCCCGATCACTTGGGACCGTGTGGAATACGTCGAAGGCCAGAACGAATACATCCCCATCCGTCCGGAAGTAAAGAAGAATATCGACCAGATGTATGCACAGGCAGACAGCGCGCTCGAAAACGGAAATCCGGAAGCGATGAACGAACTGAAAGAACAGTTCGGAGAAAACCCGTATGAACTGAAGAATATCCTCAAATACTGGGTTCGTTCGGATAAGGAAGGGCTGCGCGTCATCCCTACCGACAGCATCGTAATGAAGATCGACAAGGAAGCTGTCCGCCGTTCCGGCATGAAAATACCGGAAGCGCTGGGCGACTCCATCCCCGAATACATGACCATCTTGCTGAGAGACGCCAACGGCAACCCGAAACGCGCCCTCTACAAGAGCGAACTGATGATGCTCGAAATGCTTGCCAACGCCAACTGGGAACGTCCCATCTACATGGCTATCACCGTAGGCAGTGAAAACCACCTCGGCATGGACAACCACTTCACGCAGGAAGGTCTGGCATACCGCTTCACTCCGTTCGATACGGACAAGCTGAACAGCAAGATCGACAGCGAAAAGATGTACGACAACCTGATGAACAAGTTCAAGTTCGGCGGCATCGAGAAACCGGGCATCTACATCGACGAAAACGTAATGCGTATGTGCTACACACACCGGCGCATCTTCACACAGCTCGTAGGACAGCTCATCAAAGAAGGCAAAAAAGACAAGGCACTCGCCGCACTCGACTACGCCGAGAAGATGATCCCGTCATACAACGTACCGTATGACTGGGCAAACGGCGCCTTCCAAATGGCGGAAGCCTACTACCAGCTGGGACAAAACGAAAAAGCGAACAAGATCATCGACGAACTTGCCAACAAGTCTCTCGAATACATGATCTGGTATCTCAGCCTGACTGATTACCAACTTTCTATCGCCAGCGAAAACTTCATGTACAACGCAGGACTGCTTGACGCAGAAGTACGCCTGATGGAGAAATACAAATCAGAAGAATTGGCTAAACATTACTCGGAACAACTCGACCAGCTATACAATGAGTACGTTGCGAGAATGAAAGGGAAATAAAAACTAAGTAATAAGTATTAAGTAATAAGTAATAAGCTGCGCCATAAGCCGCACGGTTATTACTTATTACTTATTACCTGTTACTTATTAATAAAGACTCTTATGTTTATAGAACAACCACCTTGGTTCTTCCGAGCGCTGTATCCACAAGCCATCTTCCGGATGGACCCAAACGAACGGGCTGTCTACCTGACTTTTGACGACGGCCCTATCCCGGAAGTAACCCCTTGGGTACTGGAACTACTGAAGAAACACGATATTAAAGCTACCTTCTTCATGGTAGGCGACAATATCCGCAAACACCCGGACGAATACCGGATGGTGGTAGAACACGGACACCGCATCGGCAACCATACCTTCAACCACATCCGCGGCTTTGAATATTCCAATCCGGATTATCTGGCCAACACCAGACGGGTAGACGAAATTATCCACTCGGACTTGTTCCGCCCGCCACATGGGCACATGGGATTCCGGCAATATTACACTCTTCGCCACCATTACCGTATCATTATGTGGGACCTCGTAACCCGTGACTACAGTAAGCGAATGCGCCCGGAACAGGTACTGAATAACGTAAAACGCTACGTACGCAACGGTTCCATCATCACCTTCCACGACTCTCTGAAATCGTGGAACAACGGGAATCTGCAATATGCCCTCCCCCGTGCCATCGAATTACTGAAAGCGGAGGGCTATGAATTCAAGGTATTTTAATGGAAAAGCTCCTCTCCTCAGACCGAATTAAAGCCGAAGCACTACGCCTCGGCTTTTCCGCCTGCGGACTGGCGCCTGCCGAAGCTGTGGATGAAACTGTGGCTACCGCCTTCCGTCAATGGCTGGCGGACGGTTGCCAGGCAGAGATGGCGTATATGCAGAATTATGAGGATAAACGGCTCGATCCGCGCTTGTTGGTGGAAGGGGCACGTACGGTGATCAGCGTTGCGCTAAACTATTATCCGGCAAAAAAACTTCCCGAAGGTGAGTATCAGATTGCATGGTATGCCTACGGGAAAGATTATCACGATGTGATGAAGGGGAAATTGAAGGAACTTTTTGAGTTTATAGAAAAAGAAGTTTCATTCTCCGAAGAAACAGACAGTACTATCGCCTCGACAAACAATATCGGCACATATACTGAAAACTACGCCTCAGCACCCCAAGCCCCAGTATCCCAAACCTCCGCTTCTCCGCTTCAAGGCCGCATATTCTGTGATACCGCTCCCATACTCGAACGTTATTGGGCATGGCGTACCGGCTTGGGATGGATAGGAAAGAATACACATCTCATCATTCCTCACGCCGGCTCCTGCTTCTTCTTAGGGGAAATTATTCTTGATAGGGAAGCTGACAATTATGACTCTCCACAACGAAATCAATGCGGTTCGTGTACACGTTGCCTGGATGCCTGCCCGACAAAAGCGCTGGAAGCCCCTTTCAGGCTCAATTCCGAGAGATGTCTTTCTTATCTTACCATTGAGTATCGTGGGGAACTTTCGCTCAATGTAGGCAAAAAAATGGGTAATAAAATATATGGCTGTGACGAATGCCTGAAAGCTTGCCCTTGGAATCGCTTTGCCACTCCTTGCCGGACAGCCGAATTTCAACCGTCTCCTTCTTTGTTAAGTATGAGGAAGGATGATTGGCATTCGCTGAGTGAGGAGCAATATAAAACCATTTTCAAAGGTAGTGCAGTGAAAAGGGCTAAGTATGGTGGATTGATGCGTAATATAAAGATTATTAAATAAATATTTAAATATTAAGAGCTACTACCTTACGATAATAGCTCTTAGGATCAATTAATGCAAGTTCTTCTCATAACAAACAGTTAAACCACTATATAAAAATAGTATTTCATGCAAAATATTATTCAGCATATTGCATCAAAATAGCAGGAAAATCAATAGAAAGTCCTGCATAATTTGCAGGAGACGGAACTCTTCCCTTAAATAATCCCATTGACATATATGCATCTGTAATATAAGCTAACGCAACCTGCCCATCATTCATTAATACAGGAGAAAGAATAATTTTTCCCTGTAAATACAAACCATCATCAGTTTTAGTTATTATTGAGCCGTACATCACTCCTCCTTGCCCATCAGACAAAGCATAATTTTGCTGCTGTGGAGTGGTTATAGCTAAAGCTCCATCTTGATAGGTGACCGCTAAAACAATCGTTGCTCCCAACAGCCTTGTCATTGGTAGCTGGAATATATAGCCATTACCACCCGGATTTTTAACAATTTGAGTATTTTCCTCTAATGAAAGAACTTGATTAATACCAAATGCTGTAGCAACGACTTTCACAACACCTGTCCATTGTCCCAATAAGTCATCAATATCGTACTGCAATAAAGCATATTCAATTTCACGAATGCCAGTAGTCACTTTTACAATGGCCGAACGAATTTTACCAGTGAGATTCTCTGTTGCAATAAACTTAAATCCATCACTCGTCATTTCATAGGATAACCATTGAGAAGCATCTGCTGGAATAGATACCTGAATAGGCAAATTACTCGACATTTCAACAGGGACCTCCTCTGCAGCATCTGTCAATGTGAAATAGGTAGCATCTCTATTATATTTCCAAATAGCTCCTTCCTGCAGTATGGTTGCTTGCTGCGTACTCACACCATCAGTTAAAACGATTTGTGCGCTACGCCCCGGATAACCCGTATTAGCATCTACAGAAATGGAAACTTTATGATCTGCAACTTCGATTACCTGACACCAATCGGCATTCACCGTAGCCGTGACAGTTCCAGTTGCTGCAAATTCGACAGTTCCAGTGCCACCACTAGCTTTCATATCCAAATCTGATTTTATAATTGTCAATTTTACAGTGGCAGCATCGTCATCTGAAGAACATCCTGCAACAAAAAATAAGCAGAATATTATTAAGTATAAATTCAGTATATTTTTCATAATCTAGTTTTTTATTTATTCCTCAACTTTCATAAAGACCATCTCTCCATACATACGTGCCACCCCTTGAACATATGAACTTTGACTATAATCAGGTGCCGAATAGCGGTCGAAGGCCATATAATCAGCTTTTGCACCACCTACTGCTTCGAATACCCCATCATCCTCAAATGTAAATCCAAACGGAGACTGTTGTACATTTGCCACAAAACCAAACATCAGACCTGCCTGATAACTAATATATGTAGGATAAAATCCCATGGCATAACAATATGTAGTACATCCCAAATAATATCCTGATATATAACCTACCTTTTGAGTCTTAAAGGACATAATTCCTTCACCTCTATCATAATCGAGCACTATATCACCAATTAGTCCCTTGAGAATATAACTCTTATTTTCTACATCCTCTATAATAGATATTGGTAATTCTTCGTCTGTCAAATTATTATCTTTATACATCTTGCAGGTAAGAGTATAATTACCTAGATAATCATTATATTTAATATATCCCTCCGGATAAATTCCTTTCATTTTAACGTTAGTTGCCCCCTCGTCAGTACAAGTAAAAAGCTCGGAGGAAGGGTCCCACACAAAATTTTGCACAGTTACTCCTGCCAGTGAAACTGGTTCCCGGAAACGAAAGCCATCGGTTGTAAAAAGGAAAGGAGATTGCTCTTGTACAATGTTACCACCATCATTATAGGCTATAACAAAAGTATAATTACTTCGCTGCGTCATACCAACTAAATTTCCATCAACCAACAACTGATATTGTATAAAGAAAGCATTCTCTTCTACGTCATTCACAGAGTTTATATATGCCTCCCAGTTCAAATCATCCGGAAGCGCATACATTACTATCGTATTTCCATACTTTTTGCCCTGCATTACAATTTTCTCGGCTGAAGCTTCTTTTATAATAAACTCATAATCTCCTTGCAGGTTGGCATTTGGGTTGGAACCTCCGCCTTGTGGCTTGGCATATGCATGAATAAAAGCATTATAAGTGTCGAATGTAAGCATAGTAGCTTCCTCCGATACAACCTTATAAAGAGAGGAAATAGTCTCATCGCCTTCGTATCCTTGAGATGCCATTGTAACTCGCTGACCATCAAACTTGCACAGAAGAGTTATGCCTCCCAAAGCATAGTCCTGACCTATGTAATATTCCATTCTCCAACCATTAGATGCCGATTCTAATAGCTCACTATATTGCTTCACTTCCTCTGTTGCACGGTTCGCTGAAGAATCATCAAAATAATCCTCTTCCTGGAAAAGACAGGATTGCAAACCAAAGCATACAAGAGCCATCAACAAATAAATCATTATATTCTTTTTCATAATCTTCCTGTTTTATTCAATAGTACTTAAATCCAGCTCCGGAATTTCTTGCTGACGCCTTAACACAATCTCACGCAAATCATCTAAATTAATACCCCAAGTTTCAAGCATATAATTGTATACAATAGTAAACTTCTGATTAATAATAGCCGCTCCGGCAGTTCCGGCAACCTTCAGCATATTATCCCAGTAAGCCTGATCGTGAGTAACATACATGGCGATATTCTCTACAAAATCTTCTCTTGCCTCACTCATCGCATATGCCGTCACAAATCCTTCCGGCCATGCATCCGCATCCTCTCGCAAATATGAATTTCCATTTTCAGCAACATAGAAATACCAGTCGGAACCAACATATTTTCCTTCGGTAATGCGATCAAACGATGGGTCATAATTACGCTTCTGATGCAGGATATGTGCAAATTCATGGTGCATCGTCTTAAAGTAATACTCATTCAAAACTTCGATATCGACATTCTCAAAGTCCAGACTGTTCACTTCGTACAATGTTATCTTCTTTCCTCCCTCGGCAGTACCCAACACCTTCGTACCACTGCTATCATAAGCCGGAGAACCTATCAAGTGAAAAGTTTTTGGCACATAAGACCGAAGAAAAGCCGGTCCGGCAAGTTCAGTATATGCCTCCATCCATACATGCTTGATAATCTTGGCCAAAGCAACCGATTTATCGTAATCCGCCGGTACCAGATTATATTTGTGATCACTTTCAATATCTTGCATACGATACTTGAAATCAACGTTATACGGATATGTATAATTAGCAAGCAACCATTCATCAAAACCATTATGTTCCATTGGCTCTGTTGAAAAAATACTATGCTTGGTGTCAATATCATCGCCATTATTACAGGCTCCCCAAAGAATGGGCAAAACAGCCGTTAGTATATAAATATAATATTTCTTCATATTATTTCCTCCTTTTAATTTTCAGTACGTGGATTGGGTTGCATTCCTGCCAGAACTACACTCTTAGGAATTTGCATAGCACGTCTTGCGTCATTTACCGGCATTTCATCTGTTACGACTATATTGTTATTAGCAATAGAACGGCGATAGATAACAATTCCATAACGTTTAATATCCGGCCAGCGCAGACCTTCGTGCAAAGTAGCAATACGTCTCATATGCAGAATGCAGTGAATAAAGTTCTCCTGTATACCTGATTCAATAGTAAAATCAGGCTGAAGCTTTTTCTTGGGAGTCGGATTTTGTGTCGGATTGTAATAATCCATCTTATCATAATACTCATTTATCATCCCCGGAGTTAAAGTTTGCTTATTAGAAGTATATGCTTTCTCCCATGTAGTAAGATCTGCAGCAGCCATTGGATAGTTCTTTTTCAGCGTATAAGCCTCAGCCCTGCAAAGCAAAGTCTCGTCTGTAGAGAAAATCACAGGCATATAATACAGGTAGTCACCAGCATAATAACCGCCCTTTCTCAACATACTGCATTCATAGCCCGATGTTGTAAAAGGCTGCATATACATGCGGTCAGGGATACCCCATAATCCGGAAGAACGTGATGTTTCGTAAGAAGCAATTAACTTATTATGTAGATAACGTTTTCCTGTCATGTAATTACTCAGAATAATACCCCAGTTAGATACGGTACTACCTATCAACAAGTTAGCCTTACTTGTAGAAGCAATATATGCGTCGGGCTGTACATTATCATTAGCAGAGAGTTTTCCCAACGCTTCCCAATCCCGTAATTCGGCAGCAGGATCACTTCCCAACACACGATCTGCATATTTTATCACCTCATCACAATTAGAAAAGTCAGGCTTCATATAATAAAGATAGAAACGTGCAGCAAAAGCATATGCAGCTTTCCTTGTGAAATGATATTTCGGCACAGAATAACTATCATCGGAAATAAGAGCCATACCATCTAATAAGTCCTTCTCAATCTTCTCATAAGTCTCCTGCAAAGTACCCCGCCCGTATTGTGGTTGCACAGTTGTTTCAACTTTAGTCATATAAGGAATACCTAATTCCTGTGATGCATGAGTATTATAAGCATTACAAAAAATATTTGCTAATACAAAATGATTGTACGCCCGACAAACAAGAGCCTCTCCTCGCTGCGGCATCAACGATTCCGGATTTCCCCGTTTCTCAATCTCTTCCAAAGCCATGTTAGCAGAAGCAATAGCTATATAATGGGTTTCCCAAAGATTTGTAGGCGTATCCTGATATTCTTCCTGGGTATCTTTCCAGTTATAGCACTCTTCCTCAGATAACTTATAATAAGAATATCTGGCACTGTTATCGTCGGTATTATCACTATAAAGTTCAAACAGTTCATTCGCAGATCCTTCCGGATAAGCAGAAACAAGCATTTTAGCTATTTTTTGCTCAGAATTCAGCTCCGTCCGGTTATCTGGTAATTCGTCAAGAAAATCATTACAAGAGCTACCGACAATAGCAAGCGTTGCGATGAACAATGGAATATATAATTGATTTCGTCTCATCTTTAATCTTTTTTTTTATTATTAAAATCATTCTCTTACAATCCTAAACGCAGAGTTAATGTAAACTGACGTGGCACCGGTGAAGCTACACCACCAGTATTAAAGAATTCAGGATCTTGACCATTCAATTTCTTATCTGCATAAATAAGGAATAAATTAGTTGCCTGTAACTTCAAAGAAAGATTGGAAATCTTCGCAGCAGAAATCCAGCTCTTAGGAAACTCATAAGAAAGTGAGATTTCTTTCATACGGATAAAATCACCTTTTGCAATTCGCTCTGTAGAATAATTGTAAGCATTGTAAGCTTTATACAATGTTCGGTTTGCTTCATATTGCGGATTACTCAAGATTGCAGGAATATTAGTCTTTGCCTCATCCCCAGAAAGCGTCCAACGATTCTTGAATTCACGAGGCATAGCACTCAAATCGGAATATTTATAATTAAAATATGGATTCAAACGAACAACATTACCAAATGAATAAGTCATGAATACATTGAGTTTAAACCCTTTATATGCAAAAACGTTACCGAAACTACCAGTTATTGTAGGATCTGTCGGACCTTCATATTTCAAATAATCTAACTTCTCACGTTCCTGGAAATTAATATCAGTCGATGTTATATTTCCATTGATATCGAACATAGGAATACCTTTTTCATCCAAACCTGCAAAAGGAATGGAGAAAAGCCCGCGCACAGGATATCCTTCACGTGCAAATCCATTTCCCGAAACAAGTTCCATCATACGAGTACGTCCTCGCAAATCAGTAACTTCATTCTTAGCATGAGAAAAAATAAAATCAGAATTCCATGAGAAGTCTTTCGTTTTAATATTGCTGGTTGAAAGGGTAAATTCAATACCATGTGACTTCATTGTAGCTACATTGGCATATTTATAAATAGTACCTCCCACTCCTTGTGTTGGAATCAACCCAATCAGGTCATAGTTATTGCGCGTGTACCAGTCAGCTGAAAGATTAATGCGATTATTAATAAAACCTACATCCACTCCTATATTCAATTCATGCTTCTTTTCATACGTTAATTCACTATTTTCCAAATCCACTATATGAAGACCCGTTTCTTGAATATCAGTGAAAGGACGATAAGGTGAATAACTCTTAATAATAGCTTGTGAATTTGTTACATCAGCCGGACCACGATCAGCTGTCAATGAGTAAGATGCCTTAAATGTCAAATTTGAAAGCGTTGGTTGAAGTGATTGGAAGAATTTCTCTTCATGAACATTCCACGCTGCAGAAAGATTCCACGTTGGCAGCCAACGAGCAGAACGGCTACGCCCCATTCTATTAGTTCCTTCATAGCGGAAAGTACCATTCAGCGTATAACGTCCGTCATACGAATAAGTAGCATTTGCAAATGTAGCTACACTCCGATATCTAGTATGCCCCATAGAATAATACTTTTCTCCAGTCTCAATACCTTTCTTAAAGTACTGATAAACATATGATGGAATCTCACCCATAGAATATTGCATACCCCATCCTTGGAATGAAGAGTTAGAGCGTTGAAGATCATTTACTTCCATTCCTGCAAAAAGATTAGTTATATGCTTTTCTGCAAATAGATGATTCCATGATACAGTACCACGGAAATCCAGTCCCAACATCTTACGATCTTGACGCTGATAAATACCTCCTTCAGGAAGAATCGAAATAGGTAATGCATATGGGTTATCTGGATTCTTATACAACCAGTCGTTTTCATCACGAATAGTAGCATCGTCCAACCCCGTACGATAAGCAATTGCTTGATTAGAATCATCCATTATATTATGTTCTTGTGATGATGATTGATAACGCACAGCACCCAGCGCACTGACTTCTAGGCCCTGCAACACCTTCCATTTCAACTCCCCCTGGAACTTTACATCAACAACATTCAACTCAATAAAATTATTGTCCAATTCACGGAGAATATTAAATGGAGCATAATTAGCCACATAATCTGTATTAGGATCTAATGTACGTGAAGTATTCAGTGCGTATGAATAGGGGTTGATATCAAAATCACGTGTAACCTGACCTGCCGCAACGTCCAATGATGAGTTCATGGTACCTGGTGCATTCTGTTTACGGTAAGAAGCACTTGATATCAAGTTTATGCTTAGGTTCTTTAAGATATTATAAGTCGTATTCAAATTGGCTGTATAACGTTTCACTTCACTCTGCTTATACCATCCCGGATCAAGCATGGCACTCAATGACGCATAAAAAGATGATTTATCAGAACCTGAAGTAATACTTACAGAGTGATTCTGTGAAATATTATTTGAGAATAATACATCAAACCAGTCGGTATTACGCATTTCGGCTTCGGTCAAATAAGCATTACGTGCTTCTAAAGTATTCATCAGCCCAAATTGACCATTCGTTTCATTAAACTGGTCGATCAGTTTATACATACGTCCGTACACACCTGAATTCTTTGCACGAAATAAATCAGCACTATTCAACCAACCTTTTTGCTCCAATTCTTTATATATTCCCATTTGCTCCTGAGAATTCATAATATTGAACTCTTTGTATGAGGGCACCATACGCGTAGTAAACTCACCCGTATAATTAATTTTGCTGACTCCAGCTTTACCTTTCTTTGTAGTAACAACAATTACACCTGCCATTGCACGTGCACCATAGATTGAGGTTGCTGAACCGTCTTTCAAAATCTGAAAGCTCTCAATATCATCGGAATTTAAACCAGCAATAGCCGAACTAATCAGAGTTTCAGCATCACCAGAAGATAAATCATCAGGTCCCACATCAATAGCATCTTCCATAATAACTCCATCCACCACCCATAATGGTTTGGAGCTACCATAAATGGAGGTAGCACCACGTACACGAATTTTAGGAGCAGTACCAAACGTACCGGATACGTTCTGGACTGACACACCCGCAGCACGCCCTTCAAGTCCACGGCTAATATCAGGGAGACCATCCAATTTTACATTATCAGCTGTTAATTGTTGAGTTGCACCAGTAAAAAGGCGTTTGTCCATTTTTTGCATGCCGGTTACCACTACTTCCTCCAGAACTTCTGCATCTGGTTTCATCAGAATTCTTA
>OBZK01001075.1_pt1 | contig 11143 bp, 8 predicted proteins | sample 1495511 | NCBI WGS metagenome assembly OBZK01 (sample SAMEA2580233, study PRJEB22360) | human gut metagenome | biome: human gut; feature: human-associated habitat; material: faeces | place: Denmark | collected 2008/2010
ACAGGGTTTTAATGATTATTTTATAAATGCAGGCGTCAAAATGGAGGCTGCAGGCCCTGAGCGCCCAGACCTCAGCCCAGACCTCAGCCCAAACCTCAACCCGTACTCGGCTACAGACAAAATATGCAGATAAAATAATTTTTTCCACCTTGACATTATATTTCCCATCCCCTATAATCAGAATTGGTCTGAGGACTGCAATACACGATATAAGTACAATATGGCAAAGAGAAAGGTGGCTAACTGAAATATGATTATTAGATGATTGAACAGCAGCAGATGATTTACACACTCTCTTTCCTGGCAATAGGAAGCCGGGTAGAATTTGTGTGTCTTTGTCATTTCGTTCAGTCATACAGGGAATCATATTCCATAAGGCCATATTTTTATATAACGGGGTGCATCTGTCTATCCATATGCATCCGCTGCAGCGGACAGGCATGTCCCGGCAGGCGCGCGTAAGCTGCTCCTGACCTGTACGTTCCCGCTCCTTCTGCCTACAACTGGCCAGGTTTATATCCCTTCTGAACGAAGTGCGTTTAGGAGGGATTTTTTTATGTTGTTAAATGCACTGAATGTTAAAAAAGAATATGGAATCCAGACCGTGCTGGATATTGAAAAACTGGAAATCCGGGACGGGGACAGGATTGGACTCATCGGACGCAACGGGGCCGGAAAATCCACCCTTTTAGGCGTCCTATCCGGGAGAATCGCCTGCGACGAGGGCGTGGTAAAACGGTATTGTCCCATTGCTGAGATCCTCCAGACCGGGGAAACAGAGGATGAACCCGAGGCCAGGCTTTTAAGCCAATTAAAGCTGCGCGACAGCGCGGTAAAAAGCGGGGGTGAGAAGACCAGGCGCGCCATTGGGGCAGCATTTTCCAGCCAGGCGCCCCTTCTCTTTGCCGATGAGCCCACCACCAATCTGGATATGGAAGGCGTGGAGCTTTTAGAGAAGATGATGAAGGGATACAGAGGCGCCATCCTGATGATATCCCATGACAGGACCCTTTTAGACCGGGTCTGCAATCAGATATGGGAACTGGACAAGGGAAACATCCGCGTTTTTGACGGAAATTACTCCGACTGGGCCGCCCAAAAGGAACGGGAACGGGGCTTCCAGGAGTTTGAATACCAGCAGTACCAGAAGGAGAAAAAGCGGCTGGAGAGAACTACCGATGCATTGCAGAGAAAGAGCCAGACAATGACAAAGCCGCCCAAACGCATGGGCAGCAGCGAGTGGATTCTCTACAAAGGCGTGGCCGCGGTTCAGCAGGGTCATGTCCAAAGCAACAAAACCGCTGTCATGAGCCGTCTGGAGCACCTGGAGAAAAAGGAACGCCCGGATGAGCTGCCCCAGGTGTCCATGAAACTGCCGGATGCAGGAAAAATAAGGGCAAAAAATGCAGCCGCCATCCGGCATCTCACCGTGAGTTACGGGGAGCGCATTGTCCTGGATAACGTGAGCCTGGAAATAGAGGCTGGCAGGCGGACCTTTATCACCGGCAACAACGGGGCCGGAAAGTCCACACTAATCAAAGCCCTGATAGACAGGGCACCCGAAACCTTTATTACCTCCGAAGCAAGGGTCGCCTATTTTTCCCAGGACCTGGACACCCTGGACCCGAAGAAAACCGTGCTGGAAAATGTGTCGGAGGATGCGGTCTATCCCCAGCATATCTGCCGGGCCGTCCTGTCCAACCTCTATATGACAAAGGACGATATGTTTAAACCGGTCAGTGTACTATCAGGAGGAGAAAAGGTCAAGACCGCCCTGGCCAAGGTTCTGGTATCGGGCTGCAACTTCATGATACTGGACGAACCCACCAACCACATGGATGTGTATACCATGGAGGGCCTGGAACATCTGCTGGAGAGCTACGACGGGACACTGCTGGCCATCAGCCACGACCGTACCTTTATAAGCCATACAGGGGATGTGGTCTTCCGGCTTGAACATGGAGACATACAAAAAAGCACTGAACAATAAACAGAAATCCCAGTCATCGGGAAATATAACCGTTATATTTTCTTGACAATAACGCTTTTCCATTATATGATAGGTTTACTATAATTATCCAGATGGAGGAGACGTATTATGAAAAGAAATGTATTGGGGATTTTACTGGCAGGCGCCATTGGAGCTGCCCTTATCACAGGCTGCGGCGCCGCATCCTCCGGCACCGCCGGGTCCTCTGCCCCGCAGCAGACACAGGAATCAGCCCCGGAGGATGGCGAAGCCGGCAAATCAGCCGCAGACACCCCAGACCTGACAGGCCATACCCTGATGATCTACTGCGGGGCCGGCATGACAAAGCCGTTCCAGGAAATTGCCGACAGCTTTAAAGCTGCTACCGGCTGCGAAATGAACGTGACATACGCCAATGCCGGCCAAATCCAGTCCCAGATTACCACCTCGGAAGAAGGCGACATGTTCATAGCCGGTTCAGCCGAGGAGCTGAAACCAGTTGAGTCCTATGTATCCGAAAGCAAGGCACTGGTAAAACATATACCTGTACTGGCAGTTCAGAGCGGCAACCCGAAAAACATTACTTCCCTGGCCGGTCTGGCTGAGGAGGGCGTGTCCCTTATCATCGGCGATATAGACTCCACTCCCATTGGTAAGATTGCCAAAAAGGCCCTGACCGATGCAGGTATCTTTGACAAGGTACGGATAGAGGCATCCACTGCCACGGCTCCCCCGATGGGTAACCCTCTGTTCCCCGCAGCCATTATCTGGAAGGAAAACTGCGATGCTCAGGGCGTGGAAATTGTAGATAACAGCGGTTTGGAAGATTACATAAAAATCATCCCCGCGGCTTCCTTAAGCTGCTCCGCGGATCACGATGCCAGACAGGCATTTCTGGCCTATTTAAATTCAAGGGACGTACAGGAAATATGGTTGAAGTATGGATATGAGATTGCAGAATAGGCATAGGAAGCATAGGGGAACAGACCTGTTCTCAGCCATGACGGTCGCTGTGGCGCTGCTGGTGATTTTTTTCATCGGCAGCGCGGTCTGTGCGATTGCAGCCGGAGGGATTCCCGCCTTTGCCGGAACCATCCGTCAGAAGGAAGTGCTCTTTGCCCTGCGTCTCAGCGCAGCCACCGCCAGTCTCTCCACCCTTATTGTGATGGCTCTGGCACTTCCCACCGCATATGCCCTGACCCGGACCTCCATGCCCTTTAAGGAGCTGTCGGGCATCATCATCGAACTGACTTTGTCCCTGCCCTACCTTCTTCTCGGGCTCAGCCTTCTTATCATGTTTTCATCACCGGCCGGCAAATGGCTGAAGGCACAGGGCTTTAAGGTGGTGTTTTCTCCCGCGGGCATTGTCATGGCCCACATCCTGGTCAACCTCCCCTATGCCATCCGGCTCATCCGCACTGCCTTTGAGGCATCCGACCAGCGGATGGAATTCATTGCCCTGACCCTGGGGGCTTCCCCCTGGAGATGTTTTCTGACCATTCTTCTTCCCCTTTGCCGCAGAAGCCTTGTAAGCACCTTTATCCTGACCTGGTCCAGGGCCCTGGGGGAGTTCGGAGCCACCCTTATGCTGGTGGGAATTACCCGTTTTAAGACGGAAACCCTGCCCGGCAGCATCTATCTGAGCATATCCACCGGCGACAACCAGGCCGCCATGGCAACTGCCATGCTGATGCTGATAATTTCCGGGCTGACTCTCTTTCTCTCCCGTCTGCTTGCCAGTCCCGCGGACAGAAACAAAAGGCAGGTGTTCATACGATGAACCAACTGGTTATCAACAATTTTTCCGTAAAAAGAGGCAGTTTTACACTGTCTCCCATCTCTCTTACCATCCAGATGGGGGAAATCTTTGCCATCCTGGGCCGCACAGGCTCCGGCAAGACCGTACTCTTGGAGGCCATCAGCGGCATGTTTCCCGGTGACACCGGCAGCATCCTCCTTGACGGAACCGACATACGGGACATACCTCCCGGTCAGAGAAAGCTGGGCCTTGTGTATCAAGACTATGGCCTGTTCCCTCACATGAAGGTAAAGGAAAATATTTCCTACGGACTGAAAATGCACGGATATTCAAAAAAGGAACAGGACAGCCGCGCGCAGGAGCTTATGGAAATGCTGTCCATTTCCCACATAGGGGACCAGTACCCCGGAACCCTCAGCGGAGGCGAAAGCCAGCGCACAGCCCTGGCAAGAGCCCTGGCCCTGGCTCCCCAGGTTCTTTTGTTAGATGAGCCGTTTTCAGCCCTGGACCCGGCCACCCGGCAGTCCCTGTATCAGGAGCTGCGCCGGATTCACCGGCATTTTGGCTGCACCATCATCTTCGTCACCCACGATTTTCTGGAAGCCCGGACTCTTGCCGGCCGGGCAGCCATCCTTCTGGATGGGGAACTGCAGACAGTCACCGACACCGCCCGGCTGATGGACGGACATTTTTCCGCAGAGGTGGAGCGGTTTCTGGGAAGAAATCAAATTATGACTGCGCCTGAGCGCAAAAAAGAAAAGAGGATTATCCAATGACATATATCAATGATGCGCTGTTATTTTACAGCGAATTAAGGTCCCGTTTCATGAAGCTGCTGACAGAGGAAGGAATTCTGGGCGAGCAGGTGGTAATCAACACAAAGTCCCTCACGCCGGAAGAAGCCATCGGCATTACCAAACGAAAAGATTTTCCCATCATAACGGGAAAGGATGTGATGGTTCAGGCAGAATGCATGGGCTCCCTGGGACAGGCGTTTACCGACGCCCCTTCTGCTTATCGCGGCACGTTGGAAGAAATATGCTCCCTGGACCTGACAAACGACCCCTACAGCCGCGGATTGTTCATAGCTGCCCTAAATGCTGTCATGAAACACTTAGGCAGGGCGGACTGCACGGTCCACTGCCGCAATGAGGGACCGGAGTCCTGCGCCATGGACGTGGTCCGTTATATCTCTGAACACTACGGCCGACCGGTCATTGCGCTGATAGGGTACCAGCCCGCCATGCTGGAACAGCTTGCAAAGGAATATGATGTCAGGGCAGCGGATTTAAGCCCGGCCAATATCGGCCAGAAGCGGTTCGGGGTCCTTATTGAGGATGGACGCATCCCTGAGACCAGCCAGTCACTGTGCCGTAGGGCAGACCTGGTTCTGTGCACGGGAAGCACTGTCTGTAACGGATCCATCGTGGACTTTCTTCCATTTAAGGACAAAATCCTGTTCTACGGCACTACCCTGGCCGGAGCCGCCCCTCTTATGGGCCTGCCGAGACTGTGCTTTGCGGACCGGTATCAGGAGCCGCAGTAATCCCTGGCAAAATCCCAGAAGCATCCTGCCGCCGCAGGCATCAGCTGATTCCTGCGGCGCACCAGCAAAAGTCTGGACACATGCTCCGGCTCTGTCAGGCGCCTGCATACCAGCCTCTGCCGGTCCGTAAAATACCGCACCGCCTCCGGGCAGATCGCCACCGCCACATTGCGCTCCACCAAAGGCACGATACAGGAGAGGGTATTATAGGTACACAAAATAGTATGCTCCCGCTCAATCCGGTGAAACCACCCCCGTATCTCCTCCTGCAGAGGCGGTCTGGAGGGGATAATAAGGGGGCTGCCGGCTATGTCGGACAGCAGTATGGTGTCTCCCGGCTGTTCTGCCATGGGATGTTCCCTGCTGAGAAGGGCTGTCCAGGATTCGGTTTTTATCAGGGCGCTTTCGTATTTTTCAGTCCTGAAAGGCTCCCTCACAATTCCTAAGTCCACCAGTCCTTTGTCCAGTTTATCATTGATTTCATCCCCGTTCCCGCACCAGATATTATACCGGATTCCGGGAAAATCGCTGTGAAATCTCTCTATTATATCCGACAGCACCCCTGCCCCGCAGGATTCCGTTACCCCAATGGAAATAAGTCCGCCTGCCCCGGTCCCCATCCTGGAGAGCTGTCCCCTTGTCTTTTCCATCAGGGACAGGATCTCTTCTGCCTGCTGTCTTAAGAATATCCCTTCCTCCGTAAGACGGATATGCCTCTTTCCCCTGATAAACAGGGTTGTCCCTAATTCTTCCTCCAGCTCCTTCATCTGCCTGCTCAGCGGCGGCTGGGCCATGCACAGCTTTGCCGCGGCCCCTGTTATCGTGCCTGCCTGGGCCACAGCAAGGAAATACTGTAAATCCTTCATATCCATCATCTTTTACCATACCTTTTTAATATTATACTATATATATTATATGTATTTTAATATGGTAAATCAATATGATACAATAAAAAGGCTGAGCAAACAGGAGGATTTCATTGTGAAAGAAAAGGAACGAACAGAAGCATACATTCACTATATCATGTCACTGTCAGGAGGTTTTATGGGCGCCTACGCCCTTCTTAACCGGTGCGAGATTTTCGGATCCGCCCAAACCGCCAATATGATCCACTCCATTCTGGACCTGTCATCAGGCAGTTGGACCAGCCTGCTTCTGAGGCTGGGTTCTCTTCTTATCTTTATCACAGCCATCATTGCTGCCACCCTTATTCCCCGACTCATATCCATAGACATCCGGCTTATATGTATTCTGGCTGAGATTCCCGTAATTGCTGTCCTGGGCTTTTTTCCGGCGCGCATGGACCCGCTCATGGCTCTCTATCCCGTATTTTTCATCATGGCCTTTCAATGGTGTTCCTTTACCGGCGTAAAGGGCTATGCCAGCTCCACCATATTTTCCACCAATAACCTGAGACAGTTTATTTCTTCCCTGTCAAATTATTTTGCGGACCGGAACAAAAAGCATCTGGAAAAGGCATGGGTCTACGGCTTTACCCTGTTTTTCTACCACATAGGAGTGGCCCTGTGCTGGTATTTTACTAAAATCTTTGGAATTTTCTCGGTATGGCTCAATTTCCTTCCTCTTTTGCTGGCCCTGGTGCTTGTGGGACGGGAACACATTTTCATAAATTTGCGGTCCTTCTTGCAAAATACATCTGCCTGATGCTATAGTATAGAAAGATTTCATCAGGACGATTATCAATTGAAGGAGGACTACCATGGCATCACTGCCAAGGATTGGCGAAACCATAAGCGGTTTCACCGTCACCGAACTTGGAACCATACACATGCTGGGCGCCAGGACCGTTCTGTTTAACCATGAATTAAGCGGCGCCCAGCTTTTATATATTCAGAACGACGACCGGGAACTGGGTTTTAACCTGATTTACCGGACTCCGCAGGCGGATGAACGGGATAGCTCCCATATATTGGAGCATCTCATTCTGTCCTCCTGCCAAAAGTATCCCAGCAGGGATATCTTCTTTGACATGGACAGCAAAAGTTATACTACCTTTATGAACGGTCTTACGGACAATACCTTCACCTGCTACCCCGTGTGCAGCCAGAGCCAGGAACAGCTGGTAAAACTGATGGATGTATTCCTGTGCTGCATGGAGGAACCGGATGCCCTGAAGGACAAACATTTTTATCTGAGGGAGGCCATACGGTATGAGCTTTCCTCCCCCATGGGCCCCCTTACCATGCAGGGCACGGTGCTCAGCGAGGACTGGGGCCATCTGACCGACATCCTGGAAAATGCAGACAGCGCCATGTCCCATACCCTTTACCAGGACACGCGCAACGCCAACCTGCTGGGCCGGGCCCACCTGCATTACAGGGAACTGTCCTATGAGCAGGCCAGGGAAACCTTTGAGCGGTGCTACAGCTACTCCAACTGTCTGATTACCCTATATGGAAATATGGATTACAGGTCCGTACTGCATTTTCTGGACAGGGAGCACCTCTCCAGGGCGGCGTCAAAAGGCCGCAGCCTCCTTGGGGAGTTTGAGGAGCCGGTAAAACCAGGTTTTCGCACCTGCACAGCCCAAAGTCCCGCATACCTGGGCAGCCCCTCGGAACACGCTTCTGTCATGGACTACGGCATAGATCTGTCGGACTGCACAAAAGAGGAACTCATATACTGGGACCTGTTTGCGGATATCCTGGATAACGATACATCTCCCTGGCACAGATATGCCAGGGAAATGGGAATCAACCATGTGATGGAGGTCTATCTGGATACTCTGCTGCCCCATCCCTCCCTAAAATTCCGCCTGCGCAACGGGGATTCCTGCCTAAAGGAAGCCTTTTTAGGCTCTATCAAAAAAGCCCTGGAGGATATAAGCCGTGATGGGCTGTCCCCAAAGCTGTACCGGGCTTCCATGAAGGAAAACCGCCTCTCCGACTCCCTTACACGTGAAGCCCCCCATCTGGGCTTTAACCTGTCTGAGGAAATCGGGCGGTACTGGAGCATTACAGGACGGACCGACTATTTTCAGCTCTACGAGGAAGCCTTCCGGCGCTTTGAGGAAGATTCCGGCCAGTCCATCATAAAGAAGCTGGCTGCCTCTGCCCTTCAACCGGCAGCCAGCGCCCTGGTCGTAACCGAACCAGTTCCGGGGCTGGCTGAGCAGATGGAGGAGGAAAAGGAACAATACCTTAAGGAGAAGCTGGCTTCCATGACTGCGGCTGAGCAAAAACAGCTGATAGAACAAACAGCTGCCTTCCATGACTGGAATTCCAGGGAGCGTAGCAATATGGACTTTCTCATAGGGCCGGGAGAGCTTCCTGAGCCGCCCGAATCAAGTCCGTTTACCAAAAGAAAGTGGGGAACCATCACATGCTACACATCTCCCGCCCCCTCACGGGACGTGGGCAGCTACCAGCTCTACTTTGACATTAGCGGTATAGAAAAGGACGACCTTAATTACCTCACCCTCTATCAGATGCTCCTCACGGAACTGGACACAAAGCGGTTTACGGTGGAACAGCAGAAGAACCTGGAGCAGGAATACCTTCATGACTGTACCTTTGACGAGTTGTACCCCCCAAAGGAGGCAGGGGCTCTGAACCATCCCATGATGAGTGTATTCTGGTACGGACTGACCGGGGACTTTGAGGCTGGACTGGATTTTCTACTGGATGTAATGGGCGGCGGGGACTACAGCGACACGGATACCATCATACAGGTCCTGGAAAAGTATCTGCCTGACTACGACCAGTCCAAGGCGGACAATGCCTCTGCCCTGGCCTTCAGCCTGTCCGAAGGCTATATGAGGCAGGAATGCAGGTTCCGCAATATGTTAAACAGCCAGGAAAATTACTATTTCCTGAAGGATGTGCTGAAACGGTTAAAGGAAGAGCCTGATTTCGGGGCGGCGGCAGCTGCCAGACTTGAAACCATTTCCCATACCATATTAAACCGCCGGGGTCTGGTATTCCTGGCAGCCGCTTCACCGGATGTATTAGGTACTCTGGAACAGACTGCCGTGGATATACTTGGGAGACTTCCCGGTTTTAAGGAAGGGCACAGCTCTCCTGCTCCGGCCGTCTGGCTCCCGGACCAGAGACAAAAACTGGCCGTGTGCGTGGAAGCCTCCTGCCAGGAGACACGGCTCATGGGAGATTTCCATGGAAATCCCGACTTTAAGGGGCGTTATCTTCCCTTTCTCATGGCAGCGGCAGATAAATACTTAAAACCTGCCATCCGCTACCAGGGCGGCGCCTATGACAGCGGTATTGATTTTTATATTCCTGCGGGCTATTTCTCCCTCTGGAGTACCGCTGACCCGGAAGTCAGAAGTACGATAAAGCTGTTCCTGGCAACCGGCGCACAGCTCATGGAGCTGCCGCTGACCCATGAAGAACTGGACGGCTACATCCTGAATGCCTATGCCCAGGCCCTTCCGCCCTCCGGAACCTTAAGCACCCGCATGCGGCACATGCGCAGAGACATGGTGAACATGGATACCCGCAGGATAAATGAAATGATTTCAGATATCAGGAACGCGGCCCTCTGCCACCAGAAAGAAGCCGCCCTGGTCATTGATAGGATATTGGGGCGCAGCGCCATTGTCACAGTGGGGAATGAGAAATGTATCATGAGGGATAAGGATGTGTTTGACCAGGTTTTGATTTATCATACGGATTATGTGTAAATGGCCGGGACGGGATTCACCTGAAGTCCGGGCCGCAAAAAGGCCCCGGAGCTTCTGCATCTCCGGGGCTTTTCTTCTATCTTATAAATTCAATCATCCAATCCCGCCATACACAATTCCCAGTATGAACACTATCACGGCCAACGGCACATAAACACACCTGGCTAAAGGTCCGAAGAACTCTCCCAAAGGCTTTTTCCTGCCTTCCTCCAGTTCCTCCCGTATCTCCTTATATCCCAGAATATAATAAATGGATACAGCCCCCAGCACTGCGCCGAAGGGCACCACAATAATGGTGATGAAATCCATCCACGAACCCACCTTAGGCTCTGACTCCAGAAAAATACCCACTAACAGGGCAATGCCGCTGCACAGAGCCACGGCCGCTTTCCTGGGAAGCTTAAACCGGTTCTGCCATGACTCGCTTACAGCCTCAAACATATTGATTAAGCTGGTGATGCCCGCAAAAGCCACGGACAGGAAGAATATCACTGCGAACAGCCTTCCCATGGGCATCTGCCGGAAAATCTCAGGCAGGGTGATAAACATAAGGGGCGGGCCTGCGTTTGGCTCAATGCCGAATGCAAATACAGCAGGCATGATGGCAAGGGCAGCCATCATGGCAGGCACCCGATCAAAAAAAACAGTGCGGGTTGATGCCTTCGGTATATCCTCTGTCTTGGCCAGATAGGTGCCGTACACAATCATTCCCGAGCCCGTGATGGACAGTGAGAAAAACGCCTGTCCCATTGCCATGACCCAGGTATCTACCTTTAATAAATCACTCCAGTCCGGGGCAAAGAGGAATTTATATCCTTCTGCCGCCCCCGGCAGAAAGGCCACACGGATGGCCAGTATTGCAAACAATACAAAGAAAGAAGGCATCAGGACCTTATTAATCTTCTCAATACCCTTGGTGGCACCAAACATAAGGATGCCGGCCGCTGTCACCACCACCAGGACATGCCAGGGAACACTTCCGAACTCACCTGTGGCCTGGCTGAAATAGGCCGCTGCATCCGCTGTAAGGATAGCCCCTGTTACGGAACCAGCCAGGGCTCTTACCACCCAGCCCACAATAATGGCATACCCAATGGCGATACCTAAAGAACCCAGAAGAGGTATCCAGCCCAGGAAATACCCCAGCCTGCCTTTTTCTATTTTTTTCCAACAATATTCATAGGCGCCCAAAGTTCCGGTCCTGGCCCG
>OBZK01001090.1_pt1 | contig 10897 bp, 9 predicted proteins | sample 1495511 | NCBI WGS metagenome assembly OBZK01 (sample SAMEA2580233, study PRJEB22360) | human gut metagenome | biome: human gut; feature: human-associated habitat; material: faeces | place: Denmark | collected 2008/2010
TGGACAGCTACAAGGAGCCGCAGAATATGCGGAGCATCGCTGTTCCGATCCAGGGCGTTCTCAATGAAAATCACTGTGCGGAAACCTCTGATAAGGTGCGCGAGGTGTTTGATATGAAACGCCGCAACGGTGAGCATATTGGCTCCTTTGCCGCTTATGGCTACGTCAAAGACCCAAACGACAAAAACGCGCTTGTGATTGACGAGGAGGCCGCCGCTGTTGTCCGGGATATTTACAATATGTTCCTGGACGGTATGAGCAAAAACGCCATTGTCCGCTATCTGAACGGACACGGGATATTAAGCCCCGCCGCCTACAAGCGGGAACGCCTGGGGCTGAAATATCAAAATCCCAGCGTTGATCCTGCAAAGCCGCCCTTGTGGTGTGCGATGTCTGTGACTACCATATTAAAAAACCGTATGTACTGCGGGGATATGGTGCAGGGCCGCTACCGCATGAAAAGCTACAAGGTACACGTTCAAGAAGTTGTCCCGGAGGACGAGTGGTATATCGTTGAAAACACCCACGAGGCAATCATTGACCGGGAAACCTTTGAAAAAGTACAGCGGCTTCTTATTCGGGACACCCGGACGGGGCCCCAGCAGAAAAAGCTCTATCTGTTCAGCGGCTTTTTGAAATGCGCGGACTGTGGCAAGGCTATGACCCGGAGCAAGGTCGGGAATGTGGTGTATTACTATTGCCGTACCTATAAAGACCAGTCGAAAACGGCTTGCACAAAACACACCATCAAGCATGACCGCCTGGAGGCTGCTGTCCTCTATGCAATTCAGCAACAGGTTTATCTGGCTGTCGATTACACAAAGACCATTGAACGGATCAACCGGGCCCCACTGGTAAAAAGCCAGTCCAAAAAATTGATGGATGCCATTGAACAAAAGGAACGGGAACTTTCTAAAATCACCCGTTACAAACAAGCGATTTACCAGGACTGGAAAGACGGTGAAATTTCCCATTCCGATTATCGGCACATGAAAGAGGACTATGAACGGCAAGCCGAGGCCCTGGAGGAAGTCATTGGAAAGCTCCGGGCGGAACAGGCAGAACTTGAAAACGGCATTGACACCGAAAACCCGTTTTTAGCCGCGTTCCGGCAATATCAGAACATCGACAAGCTGACAAGGGACATTTTGATTGAATTAGTAGACCAAATCAAGATACACGAGGGCGGCTATATCAGCATTGTATTTCGTTTCGCTGACGAGCTCCGCCGTATTCAAGAGTTTATCGAGGTCAATACCCATAACGAGGCGGTTTAATCGAAACCGCATTTTTACAGACAGTCACCTTTCCTAAATAAAGCGCCCCGGTAGCTCCCTGGGGGCCCTGGATGCCTTGAGGTCCGGCGCATCCTCTGGGTCCCATTGGCCCCTGAGCGCCTGTTGGTCCGGCTGGCCCCTGTGGTCCTCTGGGTCCTGGGCAGCAGCCCGGGAACCCGCCGCCTGGAAAATTGCCGCCTGGATTGCCGCCTGGAAACCCGCCGTTACCTGGGCATCTGTTATCTGTCTGGGCTGTGCTGTCGCTGCCACAGCCGTCGCTGTCCGGGCAATCATCTTCCGGGTATCTTCCGGAACCTGGGAAACCATAGTCGCCGTGGCAGCCGCCATTACCTGGAAAACCGTTATTTCCGGGGTATCCGCATGGTCTGCGTTGTTCTATATTATCATTTCGATTCATTCCGTTGGGAAAATTAAAATACATAATTACCTCTCCTTATTTTATTGTGCGGAAGGCTGCCCTTCCGCCGGACGTTTCAGTATGTGTTCAAAGTAGGTCTGGTTCTGCCTGACAGATGGGTGTTCAGGTTTCAGCTTTTGTGACTTCAAGTGATAATGCCATGCTCTTCGGTGGTCGCCCAGACGGTCATAGCATACACACAGCTGAATAGCAGGCAGGAAGCCGTAACAGTCCTTTCGGACAAAAGCGCCTGTCTGTTCTGCGGGCCGGGAGGATAATGCCTGGGTATACCAATAAGCAGCCTCCCTGTATTTTTCCTCCTTCATTTTCATCCGTCCCAGTTCACAGCAGGCTTCACCGCGGGGGCTGTCATATAAGAAGCTTTTTAAAAGTGCCTCCACGGCCTTTTCCGTATGTCCCAGATGCTCCTGGCACAGAGCCAGATGGAGGCAGGCGTCTATCTTGTTTTCCACCCACCCATCCGGTTCCTGCAGGAATGCCCTGAACACCCGTACCGCATCTTCATAGCGTTCATGGTAATAGAGCTCCCTGGCATAGTAGAATTGGTGTCTGGGTTCCAGTGGTTCTCCCTGGCTCAGCATGGTTTCGTATATCCGAAGGTTGCGGTCCTTATCCCCGGCGCCCTCCTTCCGGTGCTGAATCTCAATATCGGTGTATAGGATATTGCCGGCAGGGGGGACAGCTTCATGCACCCGGCCCTGCCACCGGAAACCCTTGTGGTTTTTTAAGATACGCTCCCTGTAATAGGAAAAGGAGGTTCTCCCGTTTTCGTCAAAACCAGTGAGATATTTCATCATCACCACATCCACAGAGGGGTCCAGGGTTTCCTTCAATTTCTTTAGGCGGGCAGCCTGTTCAGGCTCCATTACATCGTCCGCGTCCATCCACATCCAGTAGTCCGACACCGCCTTCTGGCAGACGGCGTTCCTGGCAGCGGCAAAATCATCCGTCCATGGGAAATCGTAGACCTCATCCGTATAGCGGGCTGCGATGTCTTTTGTCCGGTCCGTGGAGCCGGTATCCATAATTACAATCTGATCCGCCACAGTGGACATGGTCCTTAGGAGCCGTTCCAGAACAGCCTCCTCATTTTTTACAATCATACAAAGACTAATGGTTATCAAAAGCAATCCCCCTGTATATCTGTTTCATTATAGGCCGGATGTCCATTAACTCCCCGGCATACTATACTATATGAAAATGGAACAAGTTTGGTGTGCCGGAGGATGACAGAAGCCGGTGATATGTGCTATAATAGGAAAACAGACGCAAGCGGGAAGGAGGAGGTTCAAATGAGGAAAAGAGGAGCATATGCCGTGCTGGCAGGTGCGGCTCTGTTTATGGCCTGCACCCTGTCCTTTACATCCTTTGCAAAAGAGGAAAGGACACCGGTGGGGAAAATTAAATTGAATTTCACATCGGATATCCAGGCAGGAGAAATAGGCGGAAACGTGGACGTGAGCCTGGAGGATGGGGAGTGTTCCATTGAGAGCGTGGATATTGTCAATGAGGGTGACAACTGGGTAGGCGGGGATAAACCCAAAGTGGAGATATGGCTTTCCGCTGACAGTGATTATTATTTTAAGAAATCGGGAAAGAGCGCGTTTTCATTTTCCGGCGATACGGTCAAGTATGTATCCAGTTCCACTAAGAATGATAAGGAAGAGATGGTCCTGGTGGTAAGGCTGGATAAGCTGGACGAGGATGACGAGGATCTGGATGTAAGCGGTTTGATGTGGGATGAAGATAACGGGGTGGCCCACTGGGACGATATGAGCCTGGCAAAGAATTATAAGGTCCGACTGTGCCGCAGGGGAGGCAATTCCTATGAGGACGGCATCGGAGCCACCTATACGGTAAAGGAAAACAGCTATGATTTTTCCGGCAAGTTTCCAAAGGCAGGCACCTACTATTTTAAAGTCAGGGCCATGGATACCAGGAACAATGCAGGTGAATGGCAGGAATCCCCCTATATTGAGATTACAGAGGAAGATCTGACCAGGGTGAACGGCCAGTGGCTCAGAGATGACCGGGGCTGGTGGTACCAGAAGGGAGACGGAACTTACACGTCAAACGGCTGGCAGTATATCAACTACAAGTGGTATTTCTTTGACCAGGAGGGATATATGAAGACCGGCTGGATATCCTGGGAAGATAAGCTGTATTACTGCGACCCGTCAGGGGCCATGCTGGTATCTGCGGTCACACCGGATGGATTTACAGTGGGCGCGGATGGGGCCAGGATAAATTAAGGATGGATGAGCCTGCTAAAATGACTGATTCCATACATATAATGTTAAAAAATGGCTATCCTTATATCAATGATAAGATTGATATGAGGAGGTCATTTTTTTATGGTAAACGAACTGGAGATAGAGGCGGTAACAGGCAGAGAGATACTGGATTCCAGAGGGAATCCTACGGTGGAGGTGGAGGTGTGCCTGACAGGAGGCGCCACAGGCAGGGCGGCTGTTCCCTCCGGTGCATCCACCGGAAAATTCGAGGCCGTGGAACTTCGGGACGGCGGGAATCGGTACAACGGACTGGGAGTCCGGAGAGCTGTGGAACATGTGAATACTGTTCTCAGTGAGGCAGTTCTCTTTGAAAGCGCATTGGACCAGAGGCACATCGACCGTCTGCTTCTGGAGGCGGACGGAACAGAGAATAAGGGAAAGCTGGGGGCCAATGCCATTCTGGGCGTGTCCATGGCCGTGGCCAGGGCTGCCGCCAATGGGCTTAGGATGCCTCTTTACAGGTATCTGGGAGGAATCCATGCATCTGACCTTCCCATTCCCATGATGAACATTCTAAACGGAGGAAAACACGCGGACAATACAGTGGATTTGCAGGAATTCATGATTATGCCGTTCGGGGCCTGCTGTTTTGCGGAGCGTCTGAGGATGTGCGCGGAGGTCTATCACACATTAAAGAAGCTTCTTAAAGAAGAAGGCTACAGCACAGGAGTAGGGGATGAGGGCGGATTTGCGCCGGACCTTAAGGACTCTGAGGCCGTGCTTGAATTTCTGGTGAGAGCCATGGAAAAGAGCGGCCTGAAGCCGGGTGCCGATATGAAGATTGCCATTGACGCTGCGTCCAGTGAGCTTTACGACGAAGCCAGCGGCATGTACCTGTTTCCGGGAGAAAGCCGTATGGCGGGAAAGGAAATCCGGCGCAGTGCACAGGAGATGGTGGATTACTACCGCCGTCTTGTGGATGCGTTTCCCATCTGTTCCATAGAGGACGGACTTCAGGAAGAGGACTGGGAGGGCTGGAAAATGCTGACCAAGGAACTGGGAGGACGTATTCAGCTGGTAGGAGATGATTTATTCGTCACCAATACGAAACGGCTGTCAAAGGGCATTGAGCTGGGAGCAGGAAACGCCATTCTGGTGAAGGTGAATCAGATAGGTACGCTGTCTGAAAGCTTTGAGGCTATCGAAATGGCTAAGAGGGCCGGATTCGGCACCATTATATCCCACCGTTCCGGTGAGACGGAGGATTCCATCATTGCGGATATTGCAGTGGCTGTCAATGCAGGACAAATTAAGACCGGCGCTCCCTGCCGTTCTGACCGCGTGGCCAAATACAATCAGCTGCTGCGTATTGAGGAAAACCTGGAAGGTTAAAAGGTGATTGGAAAACGCATTTATGCTGTCTTCGCACTTCACAGGGACCTGCAATGACAGGAGATGCAGCGTAGGAGATGCAGTGCAGGAGATGCAGTGCAGGAGATGCAGTGCGGGAGATGCAGTGCGGGAGATACGGTGCGGGAGATGCAGTGCGGGAGATACGGTGCAAAAGATGGGAAAGGGGATGCTTCCGGGCGGTAATTCGTCCGGAAAATCCTTTCCCCGTCCCATTTAAATCTTGACAACCGGAAAAAGCAGGGTATGATGTAAGAAGATGCATTATTGCATTAAAAAGGGGAAAAATAAGGAGAGAGACATGAGAGAATTACTATTTATGGAACCTGTTTTCAAGGAGGCCATCTGGGGAGGAACACGTCTTAAAGATGTGTTTGGTTACGATATCCCAAGCAGCCGCACAGGTGAGTGCTGGGCCATCAGCGCGCATAAGAACGGGGATTGCCGTATTGCAGGCGGAACATGGAAAGGACAGAGCTTAAGCTCCCTGTGGGAGAGCCACCCTGAGTGGTTTGGGGCTGCGGCAGGCTGTCATAAGGAATTTCCATTGCTGGTAAAGATTATTGATGCCAGGAACGACTTAAGCATACAGGTTCATCCGGATAATGCCTACGCCGGGGAGCATGAAAACGGATCTCTGGGCAAGACAGAATGCTGGTATATCCTGGACTGCGATCCGGATGCCACCATTGTGATTGGGCACCATGCAGGTAATAAGGATGAAGTAAAGCAGATGATAGAGGAAAAACGCTGGAAGGATTTCATACGGGAAATTCCTGTCAGTAAGGGAGACTTTTTCCAGATTAATCCCGGATGCGTCCATGCCATAAAGGGCGGCACCCTGGTGTTGGAGACCCAGCAGAGCAGTGATATTACATACCGCGTTTATGACTACGACAGGCTGTCCGGCGGGAAGCCCAGGCAGCTCCATATAAAGGAGAGCATTGATGTGATAGAAGCGCCTTTTAAGGAGGACCAAAATGCAATGCCGGCAGTTGTGAAGGAGACGGACAGCGGTAGAAAAGAACATCTTGTGACCTGCGCTTACTATACTGTGGACAAGATAGATATGACAGGCTGCTGGACGGAGAATTATGGGGACAGCTTTGCCAATGTGAGTATTCTGGACGGAGAGGGAAGTGTAAACGGCATCCCGGTATCAAAGGGACAGCATTTTATTGTGCCTGCCGGATTCGGGGATGTTATCTTTAAGGGCAGCCTTTCCATGATTTGTTCCCAGGCGGTTTAAATGCGATGCCTGAATGAAGCTCCTGCAATGTCTTACCTATAAAAATATAGGAAAACAGGTTGTGTTTTAGGACAAAGTATGGTAAAATATTTTTTGTTTGACTATAAGAAAATGGAGAGGTGCAGGCGGATGTCAGTAATACATGTTATTTTGTCAATCATATATGTAATTCTTGGTGTTGCAATATCAGTGGTTATCCTGATGCAGGAAGGTAAGTCCAACGGACTGGGGAGCGCAATTGGCGGAATCTCCACAGACAGTTACTGGAGTAAGAACAGAGGCCGTTCCATGGAAGGTGCGCTGGAGCACTTTACCAGGTATGGAGCCATTGCATTCATGCTCATTACCATTGCCCTGAACGTGATACTTAAGGTCATGGGGTAATTAAGATAACAGAAGGATAAGTGACGAAAACACCCTTGTATTCATATAAGGGTGTTTTATTTCATTCAGGCGGGTTTTGACCTGTTTTCGGACAGGCAGGACATTTATAAGAAAGAGGTTATATGGAAAAAGAAATATTGGAACAGAAGGCAAAGATGCTGGAAGAGGTGATGAACGACAAGTCCTACGTGCCCATGAAGGCAAAGGAACTGGCCATGCTTTTAGGCATTCCAAAATCACAGAGAGATGAACTGACACAGGTATTGGACTATCTGGTATCTGAGGGCAGAATCGGAATTTCCAAGAAGGGAAAATATGGGAAACCGGAAGTTTTTTCTGTCAACGGTATTTTTTGCGGACATCCCAAGGGCTTTGGTTTTGTGACCGTGGAAGGCATGGAGCAGGATGTGTTTATCCCTGAGGACAGGACAGGAGCGGCCCTTCACGGGGACAGGGTCCAGATTGTGGTGGAATCCCAGGACCGGGGAAGCGGCCGGAGGGCTGAAGGCTCGGTGCTTAAAGTGCTGGAACATGCCAACAAAGAGGTGGTTGGGTATTACCAGAAAAGCAAGGGCTTCGGGTTTGTGATTCCGGATAACCAGAAGATTTCCAAGGATATTTTCATTCCCCAGGGCTGCGATATGGGTGCTGTCACCGGGCATAAGGTGGTGGCGCGGATTAAGGAGTTTGGAGACGCGAACCATAAGCCGGAGGGTGTAGTGACTGAGATTCTGGGCCATGTCAATGATCCGGGAACAGACATACTGTCCATTGTAAGGGCCTATGGACTGCCGGAGGAGTTTCCGCCTGAGGTCATGGACGAGGTGGAAGGGTGTCCGGATGAAGTGGCTGTGCCTGGCCCTGGAAGGGGTGAGGAAACCTGGGACGGACCTTACGGCATTGGTGATTTGACATCGCCGGCAGACTGGACCGGTGATTTGGCCGGCCGTCTGGATTTACGGGGACTGCGCACGGTCACCATTGACGGCGAGGACGCCAAGGACCTGGACGATGCGGTAACCCTGTGCAGGGACGGACAGGGCGGCTATATCCTAGGAGTTCACATTGCGGATGTGAGCCATTATGTAAAAGAAGGCCATCCGTTGGACAAGGAGGCATTAAAGCGGGGCACCAGCGTTTATCTGGTGGACAGGGTGATTCCCATGCTGCCCCATAAGCTGTCCAATGGAATCTGTTCCCTTAACGCAGGTACAGACCGCCTGGCCTTAAGCTGCATCATGGAACTGGATGCCCAGGGAAACGTGCTGGGTCACAAAATCGCGGAGACAGTGATTCATGTGGACCGTCGAATGACATACACGGCGGTGAATGCCATTGTCACGGACGGGGACGAAGCTGTCATGGCTGAGTATGAGGGGTTTGTGCCCATGTTCATGCTGATGAAAGAGGTATCTGACATACTCAGGGAAAAGCGGAAGAAACGGGGAGCCATTGACTTTGACTTTCCGGAGAGCAAGATTATCCTGGATGCCCAGGGAAAGCCCCTGGAGATCAAACCATATGAGCGCAATGCTGCCACAAAAATCATAGAGGATTTCATGCTGGCAGCCAATGAGACCGTGGCGGAGGATTACTTCTGGCAATCCCTGCCCTTCCTCTACAGAACCCATGACAATCCGGATCCGGAGAAGATGAAGCAGCTGGGAACCTTTATCCATAATTTTGGATATTTCATCCGGCTTCAGCAGGGGGAGATTCATCCCAAGGAATTACAAAAGCTTTTGGATAAGATAGAGGGAACGCCTGAGGAGGTGCTTCTTTCCAGGCTGACCCTGCGCTCCATGAAGCAGGCAAAGTACACCACCCTGTGCTCCGGCCATTTTGGCCTGGCTGCCAGGTATTACACACATTTTACTTCGCCCATCCGAAGATATCCGGACCTCCAGATTCACCGTATCATAAAGGAAAGTCTGAAGGGCGGACTGGGAGACAAGAGGGCCGGCCATTACGAAGCCATACTGCCTGGGGTCGCCATGCAGACATCGGCTCTGGAGCGCCGTGCAGAGGAAGCGGAGCGTGAGACGGACAAGCTTAAAAAGTGTGAGTATATGTCCAGATTTATCGGGCAGGAGTTTGACGGCGTAATATCAGGCGTCACCAACTGGGGGCTGTATGTGGAGCTTCCTAACACGGTGGAAGGACTGGTCCGCATAAGCGAGCTGAGGGATGATTATTATATATTTGATGAACAGCATTACGAACTGGTGGGAGAGATGACCAGGAAAACATTTAAGTTGGGCCAGCCCATACGGGTTCAGGTGGCGTCCACGGACCGTCTGCTTAGGACAGTGGATTTTATCCTGCCCCGAGACTGGGACAGGAGCGCGGGTAAGGGAGCTTCCGTGTAAGGCTGTAAGTCATACATGCAATCATGACTGGAAAGAAAGGGAAACACCATGGGGAAGGAAAGTATTAAACTGGTTGCGAACAATAAGAAGGCATACCATGATTATTTTATTGATGAGAAATACGAGGCGGGCATCGAGCTCTTTGGCACGGAGGTAAAATCCATTCGCATGGGAAAATGCAGCGTTAAGGAAGCCTTTGTGAAGATTGACAGAGGTGAGGTGTATGTGTGCGGTATGCACATCAGCCCCTATGAGAAGGGAAATATATTCAATAAAGATCCTCTGCGTGTCAGAAGGCTTTTGCTGCATAAATACGAAATCATGAAGCTGAACGGCAAGATTGCGGAGAAGGGCTATACCCTGGTGCCTCTCCAGGTTTATTTTAAAGGCAGTCTGGTGAAGGTAGAGGTGGGCCTGGCCCGTGGTAAGAAGCTCTACGACAAGCGGGCAGACATTGCCAAGAAGGACCAGAGAAGGGAACTGGAAAAGGAATTTAAGGTAAAAAATCTGTATTAGGGATAGGAACGAGAGGATATTATGAGGATTGGCAGTAACAAGGGGAGTGAAGTGGAAGCATACACAGATTTCATAAAGGAGGCTGAGGGCCTTAAGTCCACTCTGCGCACTGCCTGGACTGCTGAGGGACGGCAGGAGAGCACTGCGGAGCACTCCTGGCGCCTGGCTCTGTTTGCCGGGGTGATGTGCAGGGAATTTCCGGAACTGGACAGGGAGAAAGTACTGATGATGTGCCTTGTTCACGACCTGGGGGAACGGTACAGCGGAGACATATCGGCAGCATTGCGGCCGGATGCTGGTGATAAACTGAACCAGGAAAGGGAAGATGTACAGCGGATATGCGGTTTTTTGCCAAAAGGAGAGGAAGGGGAGGTGTCAGGGCTGTGGGAGGAATACAGCCAGGGCATTACCCCGGAAGCCAGATTTGTAAAAGCCCTGGATAAGGCGGAAACCATTATCCAGCACAGCCAGGGAAGAAATCCTGACGGGTTTGACTATGGATTTAATCTGGAATACGGAAAGGAATACTTTGAGCAGGATGAACGGCTGGAAGCCCTGCGCAGCCTGATTGATGCAGAAACAAGGACGCGCATGGAAATAAAATAATGCGCAAGAAACGGTGAAGAATAGAACAACAAAAAAGCAAGCAGTTTCATCTGCTTGCTTTTTTCATGACCTGACCGGGAATCGAACCCGGGTTTACGCCGTGAGAGGGCGTCGTCTTAGCCGCTTGACCATCAGGCCTTGTCTGTATATCTCAGCGACAGCTTGTTTATAATACCATAAAGTTTTTTGTTTGTCCAGTATTTTTTGAAAAAATGTAATTTGAAAATGTATTTACTTAATTTTACAATAGTTTGGAGTCCGAAAAAATAAAAAACAAGCAGTTAGGGCAGCACTCATAAGACAGTATTAGAAATGTTTCCGGGAAACGGCGTAGCTTGCGGGCTATGCCGTTTCTCCGTTTTGCAGGTCATTCAGTAAAGACGCGGGGAGTATTCCCACAAGGTCATAGGAAA
>OBZK01001093.1_pt1 | contig 10856 bp, 9 predicted proteins | sample 1495511 | NCBI WGS metagenome assembly OBZK01 (sample SAMEA2580233, study PRJEB22360) | human gut metagenome | biome: human gut; feature: human-associated habitat; material: faeces | place: Denmark | collected 2008/2010
TATTTAAAAGAAGATATGAATAAAGAAGCAGAAGTTATTTTATTAAAGACTATAAAATTAATGAAAGTTGTTGAAGGTGTATATAAGGATTATTTATATTCATTTATATTTTTATATTCAGCTGAAATTGAGTTAAAGAAAGATAATTGTAGTTTTGAAAAGGTAAACACCTATTTAATTTTATCAAAAAATATATATAAAAGTTTTGGATTCTAAACTAGATTACATATATAAGTTGTATGGAGATTTATATATAAAATTTGGTAATATAGATGAAGGTATAAGTTGTTATATAAAAGGTTTAAATTTAGTTAAAAAGAGTTCATTGAATCTTAGAAAAATATCTATATTTTATGGGCTAATAGCAAATGGATATGAGCTAAAAAAAGATTTTAAACTGGCAATAGAATATTATAAAAGTATGGATTGGTATTCTGATAGGTGGGAAAAAAATAATTCCTATAAAACATCTCAAGCAATTCACAAACAATATGAACTCAGACAAAAACAAGAGAGTTTAAGGTTACTAGTGGATGATAATAAGAAATTAGAAAATGATATTTTAAAAGATGGACTTACTAAACTATATAATAGAAGATATCTGGAACAGCAGTTGGATTTATTTAATGGAACCAGAGACAAAAATATGGTCGCAATACTGGTCGATATAGATTGTTTTAAAAGTTATAATGATAATTATGGTCATTTAGCAGGAGATAAAGTTATAGTTAAGGTAACTGATATTATAAGAAGTGTATTTATAGATATTACCGAACACATAATCAGATATGGGGGAGAAGAAATTTTAATATTAGTAGATTCTATAGAATCAATCGGTGTTGAAGAGATTGATAATATAGAATTATATATTAAAAGAGTTTTCAAACTTCTTGAATTTGAGGGTATTGAACATATATATTCTAAAATAAAAAACTATATAACTATAAGTGCTGGAGTAAGTATAAAAAGGTGTCGTAGTAGAAAAGATGTTGAGATGTTAATTGAAGATGCAGATAAGAACCTATATAAATCAAAAAAAGCAGGTAGAAATCAATACATTATAATTTAAAATTGAGGTGATTTTATTGCGAAAAAAAATAGGAATTATAGCCTCTGATATTGAATTAAAAGAAAGAATAGAAGAATTATATAGAGAAGATGTAGAAAATGGAACTATAATAATCGACATACTTAACCTAGACTTAATGGAAAATCAAGGTCGTATACTTGTTGAAAAAGGTGCCCAAGCTATAATTGGTAGAGGTGGAGGTTATAGTTTAGTAATAGATACAGTAAATGTACCTGTTATACCAATGAATATGAAGTCAACTGACCTTTTAAGAGCAATAGAAATAGCAAAGAAATATTCTAAAAAAGTAGTATTGATTCTTGGAGACAATGAAGTTTCTTTTGACTATGTTGGCTGGAGAAATGTCATAAGTACTGAAATAACTGAAGAATGGTTTGAATCTAAGTATGAGATAAGAAGTAAAGTTGTAAAATATATAGACCAAAAAGATGAAGTTGTAATCGTAGGAGGAGGTTTGGCATGTTCTTTTGCAAGGCAATATGGAATTGATAGTGTATTTGCAACTGCTAGTGATGAATCTATAAGAGAAGCTGTAGAATATTGTAAAAAATTATTAGATACATTAGGTGAAGAAAAGTTTAATAATGAAGTGTTACGAAATATACTTGATGGTATAAAAGATGGAGTAATTGCTATAGATAGTAATGGCAGTATAATTTTGTACAATGAAAGTGCAAAAAACATGCTTAAAGTAGAGAGAAAATGTGCACTTAATAAATACATCTTAGATGTATTTCCTAAAATGGAGTGGATGTTAGATTGTTTACATGAAAAAGAGGACGTAGAAGATAGAAAGATAAGAAATATAAATAATCTAATTGTTAATACTAGGACAACATTGATAAAAGTTGATAATAGTACTTATGGAGTTTTAGGAATAATACAAGATATAACCAAGTTACAAAACTTAGAAAGAAAAATAAGATTTGACTTGAATCAAAAAGGTCTCTATGCTAGATATACTTTTGATGATTTTTTATTTAAAGATAAATTAACTAAAGAATTTATTGAAGAAGCTAAAAAAATTGGAAAAAGTGATTATACAACTTTACTTTATGGAGAAAGTGGGTCTGGTAAAGAAATTATAGCTCATAGTATACACAATATAAGTAAAAGAAAAGATAGGCCTTTTGTTGCCATAAATTGTGCTACTATAGCAGAAAATTTACTTGAAAGTGAACTTTTTGGCTATGAAGAAGGTGCATTTACTGGTGCTAGAAAGGGTGGAAAAAGAGGGCTATTTGAACTTGCTCATGGAGGGACTCTTTTTTTAGATGAAATAAATAGTCTATCCTTTAATATTCAGACAAAACTATTAAGAGTAATAGAGGAACGTCAAATAATGAGAATTGGTTCTGATTATATAATACCTCTGGATATAAGGATTATAGCAGCAACGAACGAATCTTTAACCGAAAAAATAGTTATGGGTACATTTAGAGCAGACTTATTTTATAGATTGAGTAGTTTAGAGATAAATATACCTCCTTTAAGAGACAGAAGAGAAGATATAATACCTTTGTTTAACAATTTTGTAAATGAAGTATTAAAGGATGATGGTCTCAATGGAATAAACAGTATAGATGAAAATTTTGTTTTGACTAAAGATGAAATGGATAAGCTATATAATTATAGCTGGCCTGGAAATGTAAGAGAGTTAAAGACAATAGCTCAAAAATATGTTGTGACAGGTAAAATTAAATTGAGACAAGATAGAGATTTTAAAACTAAAAAATTACTTCCTAACTCTGAAGTAGACAAATTTAATTCTGAAACGACAGCAAGTGTAGAAGTCCAAGATGAATCTATAAATATAAGTAAGATAAATGATGGTAAGATAAGTATAGATATAAAAGAAGTAAATAAGTATGTTGAAGAAAAAATAATAAGTATGCTTTTTGCTCAGGGACTTTCTAAAAATGAAGTTGCACAAGTTCTTGGAATAAGCAGGACATCTTTATGGAAGAAATACAATAAAAATATTTAAATATAATTACATATAAATTATTTTGAAGTAATGTTAATTTTTTAAAACAAGTGTTAAGAAAAATTAACATTACTTTTTTGCAAATTTTTATTTTTTTAGACAGGCATATATATTTATAAGAAAAATAGTTAAAACACTTAATTTAATAATGAAAAAAATAATAATTCTAAACAAAATCAATTTTACATAAAGTGGGATTTATTGGCATAGTAATTGCTTAATATATAATGTAAGAGTAAATACAATTTTAGGGGTGATGGTATGAGTCAAAGTATGGTTGGTAAGCATGCAATGTGGCCAAAAGAAAATGATGTTATATTTAGCATATCTGGCAGAGCTCAAGCAGCAGAGAAGGCTTTTGGTATGGATAATGTAATAAATGCAACAATAGGCGCTCTAATGGATGATTCAGGAAAATTGATAACAATGAAAACTGTATATGAAGAATATAAAGCATTAGATAACTGTGAGATAGGTGCATATGCAGCTCTTGAAGGTCAACCAGATTACTTAGAAGCAGTTAAAAAAGTATTTTTCAGAGATTACTTACCAGAAGGACATATAAGAGTATTAGCTTCACCAGGAGGAAGTGGTGCAATAAAATTAGCTGTATGGAACTATACTAATGAAGGAGATGAGGTATTAACATCTGATTGGTTCTGGAGTCCATATGTAAGTATAGCTGAAGAGGCTAATAGAAAAGTAGTTAATTACCAACTTTTTGATGAAAATAGAAGGTTTAATTTTGAGTCGTTTAAAGAAAAATTTGTAAATATAGCAGAAAAACAAGGTAGAGTCTTTACAATTATAAACACACCAGCGCATAATCCAACTGGATATAGTGTTGCAGATGATGAGTGGGATAAAATATTAGACTTATCAAAAGAAGTCGCAAAAGATAAAGACAAAAAGATAATATTTTTCGTAGATTCAGCATATATTGACTTTGCAGGTGATGATGATGTATGTAGAAAGTTTTTTAAGAAATTTTCTAATTTGCCTGAAAACGTTCTCGTATTGGTTGGATTCAGTATGTCAAAAGGATTTACAGCTTATGGTATGAGAATGGGGGCTATAATTTGTATATCTTCAAGTGAAGATGTAGCTGAAGAGTTCCATTACTCATGTGTTCATTCATGTAGAGCAAATTGGTCAAATTGTAATAGAAGTGCCATGGCAGTATTATCTAACATTGTAAATGACCCTAAAAAATTCAAAGAATATGAGGATGAAAAAGAAATATACAAAAACATGCTTACTAGAAGAGCAGATGTATTTGTAAAAGAAGCTGAAAGAGTAGGATTAGAAATTCTTCCATATATAGCAGGTTTCTTTGTAAGTATACCATGTGATAATCCAAAAGAAGTATGTGAAGAATTGACTAAACATAATTTATTTGCAGTTCCATTAAAAATGGGCTTAAGATTTGCAGTTTGTGCAGTTTCTGAAGATAAATGTAAGAAAGCACCAAGTATTATAAAAGAAGCACTTGAAAGTTTAGAAGTAAAAATAAATAATTAATTTCATTGAACAAATTGGGTGGACTATGAATTTAATAATTGTAGATGGAGGGAATTTTATATGAAACAATTGATGACAGGTAATGAAGCAATTGCACGTGGAGCCTATGAGGCTGGTGTTAAATATGCATCTGCATATCCAGGGACTCCAAGTACAGAAATATTAGAAAATATAGCAACATATAAAGATGCAATAGTTGCAGAGTGGGCTCCAAACGAAAAGGTAGCACTTGAGGCTGCTATAGGGGGTTCAATTGCAGGAGCAAGAACAATGGCTTCTATGAAACATGTTGGTTTGAATGTTGCAGCTGATCCAATATTTACTTATGCATATACAGGGGTAAATGGTGGTATGGTACTTATTACAGCAGATGAGCCGGGAATGCATTCATCTCAAAATGAGCAAGACAATAGGATGTATGCAAAATTTGCAAAGATACCTTTATTTGAACCATCAACTAGTCAAGAAGCTAAAGATATGATAAAAGAAGCTTTTGAAGTTAGTGAAAAATACGATACACCAGTTTTATATAGAGTTACAACAAGACTTTGTCATTCAAAAGGATTAGTGGAGTGCTATGATAGAGAAGAAGTTGAAATTAAAGAGTATGTTAAAAATGCTAAGAAAATGGTAACTGTTCCAGCAAATGCTCAAATAAGAAGGGGCGTTGTTGAAGAAAGAATGGAAATCCTTAAAAAATTCTCAAATGAAACTGATTTAAACTACTATGAAATAAATGATACAAAAATAGGTGTTATAGCCTCTGGTATGTGTTGTAATTTTGCCAAAGAAGTTTTTGGAAAAAATGCATCATATATGAAACTAGGATTTACAAATCCATTACCTTATGAAAAAATAAAAGAATTTGCAGAAAAAGTTGATAAAATATATGTTATAGAAGAAAATGACCCATTTATAGAAGAACAAATAAAAGCATATGGAATAGATTGTATTGGAAAAGATGTAATACCACCATATGGAGAAATGACACCAGATGTTTTAAGAAAAGCTATATTTGGAAAAACAAATGATACTATAGAATACAAATCTGAATTAGTAACACCAAGACCACCAAGTTTCTGTGCAGGATGTCCACATAGAGGATTCTTCTATGAACTTGGAAAGAGAAAAAATTTAATAGTTGGTGGAGATATAGGTTGTTACACTCTTGGATTTGCTCCTCCATATAATGGAATAGATTATGTTGTTTGTATGGGTTCTGCTTTTGGAACTGCACATGGAGCTCAAAAAGTTCTTAATATGAAGGATGATAATGAAAAAAGATTGGTAGGTGTACTTGGAGACTCAACATTCTTCCATACAGGAATAAATGGACTTTTAGATGTTGTTTACAATAGAGGTAATTCTATTTCGGTTATATTAGATAATAGAATAACTGGAATGACAGGTCACCAAGAAAACCCAGGTTCAGGATATACTTTACAAGGTGCTAAAACTAAAGAAGTTGATATAGAAGGATTAGTTAAAGCTTGTGGAATAGAACATGTAAGAGTTATAAATCCTAACAATTTAAAAGAAGTAAATGAAGCACTAGATTGGGCTTTAGCTATAGAAGATGAACCATCAGTAATAATAACAAGATGGCCATGTGTACTTAAAAAATTCTCTAAAGAAGATATAGAAGAATTTAATAATCCATTTAAGACTAAGTGTAAAGTTGACCATGATAAATGTATAGGATGTAAATTATGTTTGAAAACTGGATGTCCAGCTCTATCATTTGATAAAGAGAATAAGTTATCAAATATAGATAGAAATCAGTGTGTAGGATGTGGAGTATGTGCACAAGTTTGTCCAAAACAAGCAATAGTTAAGGAGGAAAAATAATATGACTAAGAGTATACTTTTGGTAGGTGTAGGAGGTCAAGGAACTATACTTGCTAGTAAATTATTAACTATGGGATTGATGGAAGCTGGATATGATGTAAAGATGAGTGAAATACATGGAATGAGTCAAAGAGGAGGTTCAGTTTCCTCACAAGTTAGATATGGAGATTGTGTTCATTCTCCAGTTATAGAAATTGGTGGAGCAGATATATTAGTATCTTTTGAAAAAATGGAAGCTTTAAGATGGTTCAATTATTTAAAACCAGAAGGAAAAGCTTTAGTGAATAATCATAGGATAGATTCTATGACTGTTTTAATCGGAGGAGCTGAATATCAAGAAAGTGATATAGATGCAGAGTTAAGTAGATTAAATGCAAAAGTTATAAATGCAGCTGATAAAGCTGAAGAACTAGGAAATTCAAAAATAATGAATGTTATTTTATTAGGATGTCTAGTTAAATCTATGCAATTAGAGTCTATTGATTGGGAAAAAATTATAAGTGAAAATGTTAAACCAAAATTTGTTGAATTAAACATAAAAGCTTTCCATGAAGGTATGGAAATGGTTAGCAAATAGTTTATAATAGATATAAATAGACTATAGAAATTAAGGTGAAAGGAAGAAAATTATGACTTACAGAATATTAGCCATAAATCCAGGTTCTACTTCTACAAAAATAGCAGTATATGATGGAGAAGAACAAATTCTTGTGAAGACGATAGACCATCCGGCTGAAGAGATTGCAAAATATAATACTATACAAGACCAGTTTGAAATGCGTAAGGAAGCAGTTTTGAATATTCTTAAAGAAAATAGTATAGACTTAAAATCTCTTAGTGCAATAGTAGGAAGAGGTGGAGTTTTACCACCAGTAAAATCAGGAGCATATTTAGTAAATGAAGAAATGATTGATGTACTAAGACATAGACCAGTACTTGAACACGCTTCCAATTTAGGTGCTGTTGTGGCACATGCAATATCAGAACCTCTTGGAATCAACTCATATATTTATGATTCTGTTGCAGTAGATGAGCTTATAGATGTAGCGAGAATATCTGGACTTTGTGGAATGGATAGATCAAGTGCAGGGCATGCATTAAATACTAGAGCAATGGCTTTAAAATATGCTAAGGATAAAGGAAAAGATTATAAGAGCTTAAACTTAATAGTAGCTCACATTGGTGGAGGAGTAAGTATTTATCTTCATGAAAAAGGAAGAATGGTTGATATGCTATCTGATGATGAAGGACCATTTTCTCCAGAAAGGTCAGGAAGAGTACCTGCTACAAAATTAGTGGCTGCCTGTTATTCAGGTCAATATTCAGAAAGAGAAATGACTAAAAAGATAAGAGGTAAAGGTGGTATAGTTTCATACCTAAATACTGTAGATGCTAGAGAAGTTGAAAAAATGATAGCAGAAGGAAATGAAGAAGCAAAAATTATTTATGAAGCAATGGCTTATCAGTTAGCAAAAGGTATTGGAGAGTTAGCAACTGTAGTAGATGGAAAGGTAGATGCTATAATTATAACAGGTGGAATTGCATATTCTGAAATGTTTACTTCAATGGTTAAAAAGAAAGTTGAGTTTATAGCACCAGTAGAAATTATGGCAGGAGAAAATGAGTTGGAATCACTTGCTTTTGGAACTTTAAGAGTACTAAATGGAGAAGAAGAAGCTAGAATTTATAGTGAAAATTAATAAGAAAAACTAAAAATGTTTATATACTAAAAAAGTGGTATATCCGTTTTTTATACACGAAAGCTTAGAGTATAGGTGAAAATGTATAAAATTTGGATTGCCACTTTTTATAATTAAAATTTTATCTTAACCTAATAAATAATTCTGTAAAATTTCGTATTTATATATATATTTTATTGGTATTTATTGTTATTATTATTATGAGGAGTGATTTTTGATGGGAAAAATAAGTTTAAAAAGTATGATAAGATTATTTTCAGGTTTTTTTATATTTGCAATTTCTTCTGTGCTTATGATTAATGCACATGTAGGTCTTATGCCTTGGGATGTACTTCACCAAGGGTTATCTATAAAGCTAGGCATAACTATAGGTCAGGCTTCTATAATGGTAGGAGTTGTAATTGTTATATTGGATGCAGTTTTTGGTGAAAATATAGGATGGGGTACTTTACTCAACATGACATTTATAGGAATTTTTATTGATTTAGTAATATTTTCTGGAGTGATACCTCATGCAAGCAACACTTATATAGGTGTGTTTATGGTTGTTATAGGAATTATTTTGGCAGCTATAGCAAGTTTTCTATACTTAGGTGTTTGTTTAGGAAGTGGACCGAGAGATGGGCTTATGATTGCTCTTCAGAAAAAAACTAATAAATCTGTACGTCTTGTTAGAACAATTCTTGAAATACTAGCATTAGTTGTTGGATGGTTATTAGGAGGTTCTGTAGGTATTGGTACGCTTGTAAGTGCTTTAGGTTTAGGATATGTATTACAAATAGTGTTTAGAATATTTAAATTTGACACAAAATTGCTGAAACATAGATTTATTATAGATGATATAAGAGAATGGAAGGAAAAGAAAAGCAATGAACATAAATGTAAATCAAGTATTGTAATAAAAAATGAGCAGAATTAATTATGCTAAAATATATTTGTAGTTTATCTAATTTATAGTAAAGTCAAGGAGATTTTGAAATGGAATTATGGGATTTATATAATGCTGATGGAATTAAAACAGGAAATGTTATAAAAAGAGGTAATTCTATTGAAGAAGGTTATTACCATTTGGCAGTTGAAGTGTGGATTTTAAATAGTAACTCTCAAATTTTAATTCAGAAAAGGTCTAAAAGTAAAAAGACATTGCCAAATATGTGGGGAATGACAACTGGATGTATTGTTTCTGGGGAAGACAGTTTAGAAGGAGCAATTCGCGAAGCAAAGGAAGAAATAGGGATAGATATAACTAAAGATGAGATGAAAGTTTTTAGAAGTATGATTCATGAAGATACTCTTTGGGATGTATACTTAGTTAAAAAAGAATATGATATATCCAAAGCTATTTTACAGGAGGAAGAAGTAAGTGATATAAAGTGGGTAAGCACAGATGAAATAAGACAATTACTAAAAGAGGGTTTGTTTTTTGAATATCCAGAGATATACGAATTGCTATATGAGATAGATAATAATAAATTAAATATATGATGTAGAGCAGATTTCAGTATAAGTAAGATTATTTAAAATGTATCTTCTCTAAATTTTAATATTGTTTTATGAAAATTAATAAGTTATTTTTAGTATTTTTCTACTTGTTTTTTGAGATTAAAATAAAAAGGGCAGTCATTATAAAGTCATAAAAATTTGGGGAGGATTTAAACTATGGAAGATAACAAAGGATTGGCACGTGACAGTTCAAAATATAAAATTGTTTCTATATCTGTCGTAGTAATTATTCTAATTACATTTTGGTATATGTTAAATATGGTGCTTTTAACATTTATTATGACTTTTATTTTCTATAACTTGCTTGTAGCCACAAGAAAACGAATTAAGAAGTTTTCTTCTTTAAATATTCCAGATTCATTGATAATTATAGTGTTATATGCACTATTTGCTATATTGTTAGTATTGATTAGCTATGCAGTTGTACCAATAATTATAGTTCAACTTACAGAGTTGAGTAGGGTTTTTAGTGATTTTGATGTAAATCAATTTGCTCAATCTTTAGGACCAAAATTGTATCCTATTGTCTCAAAGCTGGATTTTAATAAATATATTTCACAAGCAGGGCTACTTATAGCATCAACAGCAACAAAAGTTGGAAGTTTTGGAGTAAATATATTATTGGCATTTTTACTGAGTTTACTCCTTTTACTTGAAAAAAATGAAATTAAAAATTTTGGAGATAAACTTTCTGATAGTAAGATTTCTTTTATTTATAATTCGCTTGTATTTTTTGGAAAGAGCTTTGTTAAAAATTTTGGTGAAGTAATGAAAGTACAAGTTATGATTGCCTTTATAAATTCTGTTGTTTCTATGATTTTTTTAGGTTTCATGGGATTCCCTCAAATATGGGCTTTAGGATTTATGATTTTTGTGTTGGGTCTTATTCCAGTAGCAGGAGTTATAGTGTCTTTGATTCCATTAACTGTAATAGCATTTAATACAGGAGGAATAACAAAGGTTTTTGGAGTTTTACTTATGATTTGTATAGTGCATGCAGTAGAAACATACATATTAAACCCTAAGTTGATGTCGAATAGAACTAAACTTCCAGTTTGTTTTGTTTTTATTATTTTACTTGTAGGAGAACATTATTTAGGTGTATGGGGATTACTAATTGGAGTTCCAATATTTATGTTCCTTATGGATATTCTGGGTGTTAAATTTACTTCTAGGTAATATATTAAAATAATAATTTATCTTTATA
>OBZK01001102.1_pt1 | contig 10740 bp, 5 predicted proteins | sample 1495511 | NCBI WGS metagenome assembly OBZK01 (sample SAMEA2580233, study PRJEB22360) | human gut metagenome | biome: human gut; feature: human-associated habitat; material: faeces | place: Denmark | collected 2008/2010
TCTCATAATAGTAACGAGGGCCCCCCCCAGGCCGCCGCCCGCCGATACGCAGGAGCCCTCCGCGGCGGCTGGCTCAGACCCCAACGGGCCTTTAGCTGCGGACAGAACCGGCAGACAGGAACCTTCCATAGAGGACGGCATGGCCGCGCAGGACGCGTCTGGCGCAGGCGCAGGGGATAGGCCGGGGGCCTCCGGTTCAGCGCTTGGAGAAAACGGCCGGGCATACGGTGGCAGGGAAGCAGAAAACGCCTTTCACGAAGATGGTTTGAGGACAGGGAATCTGTTGGAAGAAAATGCCACTGAAAACCGGGAGGAACCTGCCGGAGAGGGTACAGATGCGGACTCCGGCCGCCTTCAAAGGGATAATCCTTCAGGATTCATCTTCCGTACTGTCCTGGGAGCGGCTGCGGGTATAGCGGTGTTATCCTGGTACAAAAGAAAGAGCAGGAGGAAGCCATGATGAAAGTCAGAGAGAAGCAGGCGTTCCTGCTGATAACAGCTGTAATCCTTCTGAGCTTCGCTTTTTTCTATTACTGCTATGAAAAGGATAATAAATATACCCGTCCCCGCCCATATGCTAGGGATGGTGTTATATGGCTGGAGGATCAGTGGTACAGCAGGCACCCTATGTTCTATCTTACGGACGGCTGGTCCTTCTACCAGGACAAGTTACTGTCCCCGGATGAAATTGCCAACCATACTCCGGACGCATATTTCTACATAGGCAGGTATGGAGGCTTTGACCTGGGGGATCGGGAGGCTTCTCCCCACGGGAAAGGAACCTATAGGACCGTGATCCTCACAGAGGGGCATGAGCAGGAATACGGACTGGAGCTGACACCGGTATACTCCCGCTGGAGACTTTGGGTGAACGGTAAGCTGAAGCAGAGCGTGGGCATGGACGGGAACATAAACGGAGACATGGGGCCCCGTCCCCCGGTGAGCATGGTAACATTCACAGCTAAGGACAGAATTGAGATTGTAGTTGAGGCGGAGGATGACAGCCATTTTTACAGCGGCATGGTATATCCGCCGGCTTTTGGTGTGCCGGAGCTGGTGTCCAGAACCTCTGAACTGCGGCTTTTAATCCATGGCGCTGCAATTATGGCGGCTATTCTCATTGGGGCCATGTGCCTGTGCCTGGGGGCTGTCAGACGGTTTTCCAGACCATATGGGGCGATGGCGTTTCTCTGCTTCTGTTTCTGCGGCAGCACGGCCTGGCCCCTGTTCCAGGTAATGTCGGAGAGTATGTACTGGGTCCTGCTGGCGGAGCGCTTCTGTTATTATGGGATGTTTTTTTCTATGATGTGGATCCAGTGGCAGATCTGCGGCCTGCCTGGGAGAGTATATGTTCCCGCCTGCGCGGCAGGTTTTTTAATTTGTCTGAGCGTCCTTATCCAGCCTCTGATTCCGGCTGAGACAGCGGGAACCTTGTACACATATGGCAATATACTTGGATTGTATAAGTGGTTCACTGCTTTTTGGCTGCTGGCCACTTCCGGCTGGGCTGTCTGTAAGAAGCGTCCCTACTGTCTTGCCGTGCTGGCCGGAAACAGTGTCTTTATGTGTGCCCTTGTGGCAGGGAAGATGTTCCCTCTCCATGAACCGGTGCTGACAGGGTGGTTCGCAGAGCTGGCTGGCGGAGTCATTATCCTCATAACAGGCGGGATTATGATATATGATGTGGATCGGACCTATAAGGAAAGCCTCAGGCTTAAGATGGAGCAGCAGCTGTCCCAGGTCCAGCTGGAAGCCAGAGCCAGATACGGTGCCCTTCAGCAGGAGTATATCAGGGGAACCAGAAAGCAGCTTCATGAAACCCGCAACCGGCTTACCCTGATTAAGCATTATCTGGATACAGGGGAGACCGATAAACTGAAGGAATATCTGAAAGGGCTTGTTTCTTCCACGGTGGACATGGAGAATGGGGAATATACAGGCCATATCCTTATGGACTCCATCCTGGCGGTGGAGCTTGGAACGGCAAGGAGCCAGGGGATATACGTGGAAGCAGAGGGGGACAGGCTGCCCGGAAGCCTGGCGGTCCATGACGCCCATCTCACTGCGCTTTTGATGAATCTTCTGGATAACGCCATAGAAGCCTGCAGCCGGCTTCCGGAGGATGGGGAGAGGTGGATTTCCCTGGAGATTGGCCGGGTTGGAACCGGCCTTACTGTCTTGTGCACCAACAGCAGCCTGCCCCGTGAGGAAGGCAGAAGTACCAGTAAGGAGGACAGCCGGGCCCATGGGTATGGTATGGAGCTTATGAGCCAGGTGGTCCGGGAGTATAAGGGGACATTTGAGACAACATGGTATACGGATAGTTTTTCCGCCCGGATATTCCTGCCGGACGCAGTGAAAGACGGTGAACTTTAAATTTTGTTAAACGTGGTAAAAATCCCGGATTAGTGTGGTAAAATAAAATACAGATGGTTTAATGCAAAGAGCACCGGTTTCCTTCAGCTAAAGAAGGAAGCCGGCGTTTTTGCTTTCAGGATGAACCGTCCGCATATGGAAAGTGCCGTTTTCAGGGATAACCGACCGCTGTTTTTAATACAAAAGAAGAGGAAAAACCAATGATTATAGCAGTAGTGGATGATACCATGCAGGACAGAGAACTGCTTAAGGGTATGCTTGACCAATATTTTTCCGGGCATCAGACAGTACCTGAGATTCAAGAGTTTGAATCCGGAGAAGCATTTTTAGAGGCTTATGAGCCGGGGCATTATGACATTATATTCTTTGATATATATATGGGAGGGATTACCGGTATGGAGACAGCCTCCCTGGTATATGAGAGAGATAAGGACTGCCGTCTGGTGTTCTTTAGCTCCAGCGCGGATTACGCGGTGGACAGCTACCGGGTAAGGGCCGCCTACTATCTGATGAAGCCCCTGAGCTATGAGGATCTGGCCCTGGCCCTGGACTGCTTTACCAGAGAGCTTCTGGAGGCGGGACGGGGACTTACGGTAATGGTGAAGGGCGGAGTGGAGGCTGTGGTGCCCTTTAGTAAACTGCTGTACGTGGACAGCCTTAAACGTATGGTGCGGATACATACCAGCGATACCGTACTGGAGGCAGCGGAGTCCTTTATGGCTGTGACCGGGCGGCTGATGCCGGATTCCAGGTTCCTTTGCTGCAACCGGGGGATTTACGTGAATATGGACTGGATTCAGGAGGTGGGAGACTCTGTTATTCGTCTGAAAAATGGGGAAACCCTGCCTGTACGGGTCAGAGGCAGGACCCAGGTGAAAAAGGAATATATGGAATATGCCCTGAAGGATCTGCGGAGGTAAGATGAAAAATCAGAAATTGGTAAGTTTACGGCCTATTATTGTTATTACTGCCTCAGCCATTCTCTCTGTTTTATTTATACTTATTCTTTACTATGCAGATAATAAATACACGGTGGGGGGAAAGCAGCCGGAATTGGGAAGACTGGAGCTGACGCTGGGGGATATGGAGGAGAAGCCATACCGGTATCTTATTACGGGATGGGAGTTCTATCCCGATCTGCTTCTGGGACCGGACGCGTTTGACGGAGCGGAGAAACCTGCCGGTGTAACTGCGGCAGTAGGAAAATATGGACAGATGAGGCGGAATCAAAGGGGAACAAAGGGTACATACCGCCTGGTTTTGGTGCTGCCGGAAAAGGGCGGTCCCTTTGCCCTGGAACTGCCTGAGATAGAAGGGGCAAGCAGGGTCTATATCGGGGGAGAGCTGGTCCGGGAATGGGGAAGTATAGAGGATGTCCGCTCCGGTATGAAGCGGTTTGTCTTTCCTCTCACCCAGGGCCGGGACACAGAGCTTATCATACAGGCCGCGGCTCTGGGCGCCTTTCATTCCCAGAACTTCAGTCCGCCGCTTCTTGGAGTCTACGATGCCGTGACCGGGATACGGGATGTGGGGCTGTTGCTGAAGGTGATGGTTCTGGGGCTGGCTGTGTCCGCCGCCGGTCTCTCCCTTCATCTGGCGGTGAAAATCCGCTGGTGGAGAGGCTTTCTCTTCTGCCTGTTCTGCCTGTGCTTCGTAGGGTATCAGCTGTGGCCTCTGGCGCGGGAGCGGATTCAGCTGGGGCTGCAGCCCTGGTACGGGATCCAGGTGTTCTGCTTTTACGCCATGCTTTGGCTGATGGTCATATTGGAAAATGACCTGTACCGCATCAAAGGGGGAAAGGTGTCCGCCGCCATGGGAATATTCTGTATTCTGGCCCTGGTATACGGCTGTTATGCCCAGTATGGGACGGCGGCTGCGGCGGATCTGTTCAGCTATATTACCCAGTGGTATAAATTTGCCATTGCCTGTCACCTTATACTGGTGGCATATATGGCGATGGCAGAGGGAATGGAGCGTTCCCAGACCCTGCTGGTAATTGCGGTTGTACTTGTTTCCGCCCTGTTTATGGAACAGCTTCTGCCGCTGTACGAGCCTATAATAGGCGGAAGCTTCCTGACCATTGGCTGTGTGGTCATTATGGTGGGAATGTTGAGTATTCTGTGGCAGGATATGGCGGACGCGTTCCGGGCCAGAACCTTTTTTGTAACAGAGACAGGACGGATGAACCGGCAGCTGGCTATGCAGAGAGAGCATTACCGCCAGCTCAATGCCAGAATTGAGGAAACCAGACGGATCCGCCATGATATGCGCCATCATATAAGACTGCTGCAAGCCTATGCGGCGGAAGGAAATTTGGAACATGTAAAGGCGTATCTGGGACGGCTTTCACCTGCCATGGATTCGATGGGGCCTGTTACATTTACCAGCAACTATGCGCTGGACGCAGTACTGTGCCATTACGCTGCCCTGGCAGAGAAGGAGAAGATTGAAACAGATATCCGGGTTATGGTTCCGGGCCGGACCGTGCTTGCTGATGATGAGTTATGCGTGGTTATGGGAAATCTGCTGGAAAATGCGGTAGAAGCCTGCAAACGGCAGGAGTCGGGCAGGAAGTTCATATTCTTAAGGTGCCTTCAGGACGACAGCCGCCTGTCCATTGTGCTGGACAACAGCTTTATGGGGGATGTACAGTATGAAAAGGGATATTTCCGATCCTCCAAGCGGGAGAGTGTGGGGATTGGGGTGGAGTCGGTAAAGGCCATCGTAAAACGTCACGGGGGGATTGGCACCTTTGTGCCGGAGGAGAAGGTATTCAAGGTTTCCATTATCCTGCCGTTAAAGGATGAGGGATAAGGGCGGCGCGGCTTCACGGCTGTGCCGCCTGTTTTTGTGTACCCGGCGGGCATATGTTCTAATGGGCGAAGAAGCACTTGTAAGGGTAAATCGGAAGGGAGATAGAGTTTCGGTCGAAAAAACTGACTTTCGGTCGCAGGCTATTGTTTCAGGATAAATGCTATTGTAGTATGAAAGCAATAAAAAAGCAGTGACTGTCCGAGGTTTCATGGACAGAAGGCATATGGAGCATATACGAAAGCGGGAGGGGCCCTATGATAAAGAAGATAGCAGGATACATATTAGGAGGTATTGTGGTGGTGATGGTGTTGGGGTACCTTACCGCCATAATGCTGACGGATCTGGTTCCGGCCATTTTAACCCGGGATTGGGGAAGACTCTGGAATCCGGGCCTTCTGCTTAAGCCGGCTGTCTGGATATATGGAGCGGTGGTCACGGTAATGGTTTATATGCTGTACCTGGTATTCCACGTGGGAACTGTAAAACGGGCCAAACGTCTGATGAAGGCCAAGGAGGACAGTATTGAAAGTTCTCTGGAGAATTCACGCTTTATGACCGACAAGGAGAAGGATGATAATTTCTCTCCGAAGCGTTTTACCAGACTTAAAGAGGAAAAAAAGGACGGGATTCCAGTATACGCAGTGTACAACAAGAAAAAGAAGGAGCTCAACATCAACATTGCCAAGCCCATGCATGGCCTTGTAATCGGCGCCACAGGCAGCGGTAAAACCACATCCTTTATCAACCCCATGATTCAGATACTGGGGAAATCCTCAGCCGGTTCTTCCATGATCTGCACGGATCCCAAGGGAGAGCTGTTCCAGCTTCACAGCGGTATGCTGGCGGAACAGGGCTATAAGGTAATGGTTCTGGACTTAAGGGATCCTTACAGCTCCTTCCGCTGGAACCCTTTGGGAGATATCTATGACAGGTACCAGCTTTACCTTAAGGCGGGACAGGGGATCTTCCAGTGCGACACGGACGTGAGGCAAAGCGGTTTGGAGCTGGTGAATGAGGCGGACCAGTATAAGGATGTGTGGTACGAGTATAAGGGAAAAGCCTACGCTGTGCGCAGGGAGCTGCTGACTGTTATCAAGGTGGAAAAGCAGAAGATATATGATGAGATTTACGAAGATTTAAATGACCTTATCAGCGTTATCTGTCCCATTGAATCACAGGACGATCCTGTGTGGGAAAAAGGAGCCCGTTCCATTATCATGGCGGTATGCCTGGCCATGCTGGAGGACAGCGAGTATCCGGAGCTGGAGATGACCAGGGAGAAGTTCTGCTTCTATAATGTAAACAAGGCTATCAGCAATTCGGAGGACGAGTTCAGGGCTTTAAAAGAATATTTTATGGGACGCCCCAAGCTCTCCAAGTCAGTTGGACTTTCAAGGCAGGTTCTGTCAGCGGCCGATACCACCCTGGCCAGCTATATGTCCATTGCCTTTGATAAGCTCTCTATGTTTAACGACGAGGGACTCTGCTCCCTTACCTCGGAGACGGATATCGATCCCCAGCAGTTTGCAGCCGAGCCCACGGCGCTGTTCCTTAAGATACCGGATGAAAAGGATACCCGCCATGCCCTGGCGGCCGTATTCGTACTGTGTATTTACAAGGCGCTGATTAAGGTGGCCTCGGCCAGGGAGGATTTAAGCCTTCCGAGAAATGTATACTTCATCCTGGATGAGTTCGGCAACATGCCTAAGATAGACAAGTTCGACAAAATGATAACCGTTGGACGGAGCCGTAAAATCTGGTTCAACATGGTAGTCCAGTCCTATGCCCAGTTAGACAATGTATATGGGCAGACCATAAGCAATATCATCAAGAGCAACTGCGGCCTGAAAATGTTTATTGGTTCCAATGATATAGAAACTTGTGAGGAATTCTCAAAGCTCTGCGGCAACAAGACTGTTTCCACGCAGAGCGTATCCTCTACTCTGGGGGACAAGACAGGGAACATCAATGTATCCAGCCAGGTGCAGACCAGGCCCCTTATATACCCTTCGGAGCTGCAGAAACTGAACAATAAGAACAGCACCGGCAACGCCATTATCGTAACCTTTGGAAATTATCCCTTAAAGACCCAGTTTACGCCCAGCTACAAATGTCCTCTCTATGAGATGAAGACCATGGATTTAAGCCAGGTACGGATGAACGCCTTTTTCGGGGACGAGGTTTACTATGATTTGGATGAGCGCAATTATATTATTGCCAGTCGGCAGGAAAAAGAGATGGAGGTGTCTGCGGAATGAACAGAGGAATAAAAAAGGGACTGCTGCTTGTTGCAGGCTGCTGTATGGCGGCAGGGCTGCCGGACAGGGCGCTGGCAGCTTCCTATAACGATGACACGGCAGACTCCTATCTGTCCAGGATTTATACTGAGGCAGAGGACTGGATATCAGAGGGAGGGGCAGAGGACGCATTCAACGGACCGGGGGCGGCGCAGGCCGCTCTGGAGGAGGACAGCGCTTTGGCGGGTCCCAGGATACATGAGGTGTCCATGGGAGAGAAGTATCACAGTGACTATGATTTATATGAACATTCCATAGACGGCAGATATTTTATTTATTCCAATGTATCCAACGGAGGAATAACGGATCGTCCCGTATATGTGGAGATACCTGTGGACGTGTTCTGTACAGCTGAGAAGGACGGCGTCCCCATGAACTATACATCCGGCCAGCTGTTGTCGGACAGAGGGACCTATGTTATGCGTTTAACAGCAGTATATGATAAGAATGTTCCCCTCTCCCAGCAGGAAGAGTACAGAACCGTATTCCGGTTCCGCATTGATGAGAAACGGCAGGACGCGTCAGGCGCCGTATCAGGAGCCGCAGGCGCCCTGGCCAGGCAGATAGACGGATTCACCGGAAGTGATACCGCAGGCCTGCTGAACCAGATTACTTCGGAGTCAGGGATTGCCGGTGATGACATTGCGGCAGCCTTGGCCGGCCAGCTCTTTTCCGAATCCGGGGATAAAGGAGAGGCAGGGGAAGGAAGCAATGACGGGACAGATAATGAGGCAGGGAACACGGACCCGGGGCTTCACGCATCTTCGGAAGACGCCCTGGGCCAGGGAGAGGATTCCGGCCAGGAGAAGGATTCCGGTCAGGACGGTGCGGGCCAGGAGGGGGATTCTGGTCAGAATGGTTCAGACCAAGGAAGCGGTTCCGGCCGGGAAGGCAGAGAAGTCTCCGGGAGAAGCCAGGTTTATCTGGAGGATGAAAAGATGTACCTGGTAACCCTGGAGAACGGCTTTACGTTCCGGTCCAGCGTGCCGGAAGGAATGCTCATTAACCAGTCCGTGGCAATTTATCCGGGTGAAGGGCAGTACACTCTCTACAGAGGGGAGGAGGAAACAGCCCTGAACGAGCGGCAGGAGGCGGCGGAATACGGAATATACCGTCTGGTATCAGGGGAATATGAGTTTACCTTTGAAATCAGCAATACATATGTTAACCGGGATACCTTTAGCGCGCCTGAAGGGACCAGGATTTCAGCAGCTTCCTTTAACGGGAATTCCCTGGACACAGGAGAGGGAACTCTGCTCACCATGGAGGCCGACGGAAGCTACCTTGTTACCCTGAAAGGAGATTACGGGGAGACTCTGGAGGTAGAGCTTAACCGGGACACGGAGCCTCCGGCAGTGGAAGTGGAGATAGAGGGTCAGACGGCCCGGATAACCTACAGTTCCACGGATCTGGCCTCTGTGACCCTGGCAAAGAACGGCGGGGAACCGCGGGAATTTAACGGATTTACGATAACCGAAACAGGCAGCTATGTACTGGCAGTAACAGACAGGGCCGGCAACCAGACCCTTAAGGAATTCTCACTGCGGTATAAGGTAAATATGTATGGGGTCATTGCCATAGCGGCGATAGTCATATCCATAGCGGCAGGAGCAGTGATGCTGGTTCGGAAAAAAAGGAATCTGACGGTTCGGGTAAGGAGTTGATGGAATGGAAGTGGCAAAGGGCTTTACTGATGTGCTTTATACCACAATGGTGCTTTTATTTAACGAAATATTTGTGCCGGTTATGACGGAAATCCTGTCCATGTTCTATGAAAAAGCAATGTATGTACTGTCCCACAGCGTCTCCATCCTGGCATACTTTTTTTTTATTACAGTGTGCAAGATTCTGGACTCCCTGGAAACAATGATAGGCATTTTCGCAGGCACTGAGAATGTTATTGTGGATAACAAGCCAATGACCTTTATGGAGATGGTGTTCAACCAGGACGCGGTCAGCAAAGGCTTTCTGATGATAACTCTGGTGGCCGTAGGCATATGCTTTTTATTTACCATTTTTGCCATAGTGCGCTCCATGTCCTCCTCCACGCTGGAAAACAAGAATCCCATCAGCCAGGTGCTGAAGGACGCCATGAAAGCCTGTGTCTCCTTTATGCTGGTACCCTTTTTGTGCATTGCCCTGATGCAGTTGAGCTCGGCTCTGATAAAGCAGACCAAAGCGGTCATACAGGCCGAGTCCGGCACCGCAGGGGATCCGAGCATGGGCCTTTACATCTTCCTGACAGCCAGCTTAAGAGCCGGAAGGGCGGATTTTGAGATTCCTGTCTTACAGGAGACGGCAGACGTTGCGGAAGGGCTGGGCGATAAGTTTACCTATGAGATACTGACCAGTCTTGATTCGGCCTTCCGTGTTGAATACCTGCCGCCCAGTATGAGCGACGACCTGCGCCGCAGTTATCTGAACGGTGATAAGGATTACCTGGATTTCAGGGATTCGGGCTCTGATTTCTCCGCGGCCAAAATTGATTATCTTCTGGGCTTCAGCGCAAGCATCTTCATGGTTATCATGCTGGCAGGCGTGCTTATACAGTTTATACGCAGGCTGCTGGAACTGGTGCTGCTGTACCTTGTAGCTCCATTTTTTGTGGCGACAATCCCTCTGGACCGGGGGGATATGTTTAAGCGCTGGAGGGAAATGTTTATAGCCAAGTTTTTGGCGGGATTTGGAGTTATCTATGCCCTGAAGATATTCATGCTGCTGCTACCTTTGATTTTCAGTGATAACCTGAGCCTTGGCAGCTCCTTTGTAATGGACCGGCTGTATGCGGGAGGTGTCTATGACCAGACCAAAGATAAGTTTTTTGATAATCTGAGGGAAAAGACCGGAGAAATAGAAATTCCGGGCTCAGGTAACCCTGCGTATCAGGAGGAGGTAAACCGCATGGAGGAGGCTGTGGATTTCGCCTGGGAAAAAACAGGCATGGGCTATATGGAGAACCACTCGGCCATGGACAGCGTACTGGTGAACATGGGCCTTATGGACAGGAATTCGCCTTCTCTGGAGGAATCCATGATTGATTCCATACTTAAAACCATATTTTTCCTGGGAGGGATGTTTGCTGTATATAAAAGCTGCGCCATGTTCCTGGAGATCCTCAACCCTAAAGCGGCAGAGGATGCCAAGACATCCACCATGCTGGCCATGGGATATACGGTGGGAGCGGCAAGGAAGGCGGCAGCGACTGGCGTTCAGCTGGGTGTGGCTGCAGGTGTAGGCCTGGGCACCGGTCTGG
>OBZK01001104.1_pt1 | contig 10733 bp, 7 predicted proteins | sample 1495511 | NCBI WGS metagenome assembly OBZK01 (sample SAMEA2580233, study PRJEB22360) | human gut metagenome | biome: human gut; feature: human-associated habitat; material: faeces | place: Denmark | collected 2008/2010
CCCGGACCACATCGGGCCGGATGAGCACGCTGATTTTGCGGAATATCTCTGCTGTAAATCACGTCTTTTGAGCATGTGCAGGATAGGGCTGGTAAACTTAAACGACGGGCATTTTAAAGAAATCGTAAAGGACGCGTCCTGCCGGCTTTATACGTACCGCGTAAAGGAGGACGGGGAGACGAAGGCAGACTTTGAAGCCTCAAACGTCCGGTATGTGTCCCGGCCGGATTTTGTGGGCACGGAGTTTGATGTCACAGGGAACCTGGACATGGATGTCCGTCTGGGAATTCCCGGCCTGTTCAACGTGGACAATGCCCTGGCAGCCCTGTGCGTATGTTCCTTCCTGGGACTTCCAAAAGATAGGATTGTCCACGCCCTGGAGCACATACGTGTCAATGGACGTATGGAAATCGTCCACACCTCGTCCAGGTGTACGGTCCTGGTAGACTACGCCCACAATGCGGTAAGCATGGAGAGCCTTCTTACCACCCTGCGCCAGTATCATCCCAGGCGGCTGGTGGTGGTATTTGGATGCGGCGGCAACCGTTCCAAGGACAGACGCTATTCCATGGGTGAGATTGGAGGAAGGCTGGCTGATTTAAGCATTATCACGGCAGACAACTCCAGGTATGAAAGGGTGGAGGACATTATGGCGGATATCCGGGGAAGCATAGAAAAAACAGGAGGGGACTTTGTTGAAATTCCTGACAGAAGGGACGCAATCCGCCGCAGCATCCTTCATGCGCAGCCAGGGGATATGATAGCAGTTATCGGCAAAGGACATGAGGACTATCAGGAGATCAACGGCGTGCGCCATCATTTCCTGGACAGGGAAGTCATTGAAGAAACCATAAAAGAGTTGGGAGACGAGACACAGTATGACAGGAATAACGGTTAAGGAACTGCTTGAAGCCACAGGAGGAAACCTGCTCCATGGCCAGGAGGATCAGCATGCAAAACACATCAGCCTGGATTCCAGAAAAATGGAGGGGGATGACCTGTTTGTGCCCATAGTGGGTGAGCGGGTGGACGCCCACCGCTTTCTCTGCCAGGCAATTGCCAGCGGGGCGGCCGTGGTATTTACCAGCGAACATCACTGTGGGGAGGATGTTAAAGCCTGTGTCCGGCAGCAGTGCGGGGAAAACAGGGAGCAGGAGAGGAAAGCCCTTCAGGCAGCGTGGATTGAGGTGCCTGACACGAAGAAGGCCCTTCAGGACCTGGGAAGTTTTTGCAGGAAACGTCTGAGTCTGCCCCTGGTGGGAATCACGGGAAGCGTGGGAAAGACCACTACCAGGGAAATGATAGCGGAGGCCCTGAGCGCCGGATTCAAGGTCTATAAGACACCGGGCAACAGCAACAGCCAGGTGGGAGTGCCCATTACCATTGCGGAGATCCCACAGTCTGCTGAGATTGGCGTCATTGAGCTGGGGATGAGCGAACCCGGGGAGATGGAGCGCATTGCCAGGGTGGCCAGGGTGGACTGTGCCGTCATGACCAACATAGGAATAGCCCACATCGAACAGCTGGGATCCCAGGAACGCATTCTGGAGGAAAAGCTCCATATCCAGGAGGGAATGCCGGCAGAGGGCATATTGTTCTTAAACGGCGACGACCCTCTTCTGGCCTCAGTGATTCCGAAGGAGGGCAGGAAGAAGGTGCTGTACGGACTGGGCAGGGACTGTGACTACAGGGCAGAGGACCTGCACCTGGAAGAGGGGTATCCCGTGTTCACGGCGGTTCACGGTGACTGCAGGGTCAGGGTGCGCCTTCAGGTTATGGGAAGCCACATGGTGAGCAATGCCATGGCGGCCCTGGCAGTGGCGGATACATACGGGCTTTCCATGGAGAAGGCGGCACTGGCCCTGGGACAGTTTAAGGGCTACAAGGGACGCCAGCAGATATTTGAATGGGGCGGCGTCACTGTCATTGACGACAGCTACAATGCCAGCCCGGTGTCCATGAAGGCCGGACTGGAGGTGCTGGACAGCGTGAAGGGAGAACGAAAGATTGCGGTTTTGGCCGACATGAAGGAGCTGGGCCCGGATACGGAAAGGTTCCATGCCGAAATAGGCGCCTACATAGGAGAACATCCACTGGACATGGTTCTTTTGCTTGGAGAGCTGGCAGCCTGCATCGGCAGCGGAATGGATGCAGCCCGCGCAGCGACGCCCCATATTGAAATAGACAGTCTGGCCCAGGCAGAAAAGTGGCTGGACGAAAACATCAGGGAGGGCGACTGCATTCTTTTTAAAGGCTCCAACAGCATGAAGCTGTCCGAGGCAGTAAAGCATCTGAAGGAAACCAGGTCATGATTCTATCTGAGTGCTTATATCTTTCCCTCATTTTGGGAAGAATGTACGATATGGACAGAAATGTCACAGAAAGTACATTCTGAATGAGATAAGGAGAAACATTGTGATGCAGCAGAAAGATGATAAAAAGATTCTCTGGCATACCCTGGCTTTTATGGCTTTTTCAACGGTCTGGGGATTTGGGAATGTGATAAACGGATTTTCGGAATACGGCGGATTAAAGGCCATTGTATCCTGGATTCTTATATTTGCCATTTATTTTGTGCCCTATGCCCTGATGGTGGGAGAGCTGGGATCCACCTTCAAGCATGCCGGAGGCGGGGTCAGCTCCTGGATTCATGAGACCATAGGGCCCAAGATGGCTTACTACGCAGGCTGGACCTACTGGGTGGTCCACATGCCCTATATATCCCAGAAGCCGAATTCCACTGTGATTGCAGCCAGCTGGGCCCTGTTCCAGGACAAGAGGGCCAGCGGCATGAACACCACGGTGATGCAGATTCTGTGCCTGGTCATTTTCCTGTTTGCCATGTACCTGTCCGGCAAGGGGATGGGGGTGTTAAAGAGGCTTGCCACATTGGCAGGTTCTGCCATGTTCATCATGTCCATGCTGTTCATTGTCATGATGGTGGCTGCTCCGGCCCTGACAGATGGTGCCTTCTTAGCCATTGACTGGTCCCCTTCGTCCTTTATACCGGATTTTAACGCCAATTTTTTTCTAAGCCTTTCCATCCTGGTTTTTGCGGTGGGAGGATGTGAGAAGATTTCCCCCTATGTAAATAAGATGAAGGATCCTTCCAGGAATTTTGCAAAGGGCATGGTAGCCCTGGCAGCCATGGTGGCCGTGACCGCCATCCTGGGTACCATTGCCCTGGGCATGATGTTTGACTCCAATCATATTCCCCAGGACCTGATGACCAACGGAGCCTACTACGCGTTCCAGAAGCTGGGTGAATATTACCATGTGGGGAATTTCTTTGTGGTGGTATACGCGCTGACCAATCTGATCGGACAGTTTTCCGTTATGGTCCTGTCCGTGGACGCGCCCCTCAGAATGCTTTTGGACAGTGCGGATTCCCGCTTTATCCCCGGCAAGATGTTTGAGAAAAATGAACACGGCACCTATGTGAACGGACACAGGCTGGTGACGCTCATTGTCTGTGTGCTGATTGTGGTCCCTGCCTTTGGCATCAGGAACGTGGACGCTCTGGTGCGCTGGCTGGTCAAGGTAAACTCGGTGTGCATGCCCCTGCGATATCTGTGGGTCTTTGTGGCATACATTGCCTTAAAAAGGGCCGGGGATGCGTTCTGCGGCGAGTACAGGTTTGTGAAGGGAAAAACAGCAGGCATCCTGGTGGGCGGCTGGTGCTTTCTATTCACGGCCTTTGCATGTCTGACAGGTATTTACTCAGAAGACCCCTTCCAGCTGGCTCTGAATATCGTGACTCCCTTTGTGCTGGTAGGACTTGGGTTCATTATGCCATGGATGGCAGCAAAGGAGAAAAAAAGTTAAACTTCCCGCATTGCCGTGGCGATGTCTTTATGGTACAGTAGAGGAGAAATAAGAGACAAAGGAGATATCATATGAATATAGACAGAGAAGACTGCTTAAGCACAGCCAAAGAACTCATCGGTTTTCTTGAAAAAAGCCCCACCTGCTTCCACGCGGTACAGTCCATTGCGGACTGTCTTAAGGAGGCGGGCTTCACACAGCTTCATGAGGGAGAAAAGTGGGAGCTCACAGAGGGCGGATCCTACTATGTGACCAGGAACGGTTCATCCATTGTGTCCTTTAAGGTGCCGGGAAAGGCATTTTCCGGTTTCCAGATCATGGCCAGCCACAGTGATTCCCCCTCCTTTAAAATCAAGGAAAATCCGGAGATGGAGGCAGAGAACCACTATGTGAAGCTGAATGTGGAGAAATACGGCGGTATGCTGTGCGCTCCCTGGTTTGACCGTCCCCTTTCCGTGGCAGGCCGTCTGGCAGTGAAGGAGGGAAACCGCATTGCCACAAAGCTGGTAAAGGTGGACCGCGATCTGCTTATGATACCAAACCTGGCCATTCATTTTAACCGTGAGGTCAATGAGGGTTATCAGTATAATGCCCAGGTAGACATGCTGCCCTTATACGGCGGCGCGGACGCAAAGGGAACCTTTATGGAAACGGTGGCTGAGAGCGCAGGGGTAAAAAAAGAGGACATCCTGGGACATGATCTCTATCTCTACAACCGCGTGCCCGGAAGTATCTGGGGGGCCGGCGGGGAGTTCTTATCCTGCGGCCATTTAGACGACCTGCAGTGCGCATTTTCCACCTTGAAGGGATTCCTGGAGGGCGGCCATCCGGAGTGTGTAAGTGTTCACGCGGTATTTGACAATGAGGAGATAGGCAGCCTGACCAAGCAGGGAGCTGACTCCACCTTCCTGGAAGATGTGCTGAGGCGGATTAACAGCGCCATGGGAAGAAGCGGGGAGGAGTATTTGATGGCCATTGCCTCCAGCTTCATGGTTTCCGCTGACAATGCCCACGCAGCCCACCCCAACCATGGAGACAAATCAGATCCCGTAAACCGTCCCTATATGAATGAGGGAATCGTCATCAAATACAGCACAAAGTACGCCACAGACGGACTTTCAGCTGCCGTGTTCAGGGCACTGTGCCAGGAAGAGGGAGTACCCTGCCAGGCATTTACCAACCGTTCCGACAAGGCAGGAGGCTCCACTCTGGGAAATATTTCCAACAGTCATGTGGCTGTGAACACAGTAGACATCGGACTGCCCCAGCTGTCCATGCATTCCCCCTACGAGACAGTGGGAATCAAGGATACCTGTTATCTGATTCGGGCCGCAAGGAGGTTCTACAGCACCTCTATGAAGGCCATGGGTTCCGGGAGCTACGAAGTGCGGTAATGAATGCAGAAAAACAATAAAGGGCAGGCCCTGGCCTGTCCCACGGATACCCAGCCACAGACCTGAGAGGAAAAAGCGCCTCCGGGTATTATGGCTGGGTATTTGCTGGAACTATGAGAGAAAGAGGAACGTAAGATATGTTTTCCAGAAAACAAATGATAAAACTTCTGGCTCCCCTTATTGTGGAACAAATCATGGCAGTGCTGGTGGGAATGGTGGACGTGGTGATGGTGGCCGCAGTGGGGGAATCCGCGGTTTCCGGCGTTTCCCTGGTGGACTCCATCAGCGTCTTAATCATACAAATCATGGGAGCCCTGGCTACCGGAGGCGCCGTTATATCGGCCCAGTACCTGGGCAAGGAGCAGCCCAGGGATGCCAGAAAGGCAGCAGGGCAGCTGGTCCTGGTGACCTTGCTTCTCTCAGTCATCATTGCCGGGACAGCTCTTGCAGGGGGACGCCACCTGCTGGGAGGTATATTTGGAAAAGTGGAACAGGATGTAATGGACAACGCCCAGACCTATTTCTGGATTACAGCCCTGTCATATCCCTTTATCGGACTCTACAATGCCTGCGCAGCCCTGTTCCGTTCCATGGGCAACTCAAAGGTATCCATGATGACTTCCTTTGTCATGAATATGATTAACATTATAGGAAACGCAATCTGCGTGTTCGGCCTTAAGATGGGTGTGGCCGGAGTGGCCTGGCCCACCCTCATAAGCCGTGTGACAGCAGCCTTTATGATGTTTGTCCTTATACAGAACCGGAACAATACCATTCGTCTCAACAGCTGGAAGTTCCTGATTCCGGACCGCCATATGATAAAGAATATCCTGTCCATCGGAATTCCCAACGGGCTGGAAAACGGCATGTTCCAGTTTGGCAAGATATTCCTTCAGAGTCTTGTCTCCTCCCTTGGCACAGTATCCATAGCCAGCTTTGCCGTGGCCAGCAACCTGGTGACCGTGCTCTATCTTCCGGGAAATGCCATCGGCTTAGGACTGGTGACCATAGTGGGCCAATGCGTTGGCGCAGGCCGTCTGAAGGAAGCCAAGAGCGACACCAAATCCCTTATTATGGTGGTCTATGGAATCCTGGCCGTATTCAGCACAGCCATGGTCATCTGGTCCGGTCCGCTGGTGGGAATCTATCATCTGTCCCCCCAGGCAGCCCTTATGGCCCGTGAGCTGATCCTGATCCACAGCATAGCCATGGTTATATGGCCCCTGGCCTTCACCATCCCCCATGCCCTGAGGGCCTCCTTGGACGCCAAATTCACCATGGCAGTGTCCGTATTCTCCATGTGGGTATTCCGTATCGGGTTTGCATACCTCTTTGTATACATATTCGACCTGGGACTTTCCGGGGTATGGTACGGCATGTTCATTGACTGGATATTCAGGGCATTGATGTTTTCGGGAAGGTTTAAGGGGTTTGAGAGGAGAGCGGGGGTTGTGGAGTGAGTGGATTGGGAGTGGGAGGTTGCGGGAGGCGGTGGAATCGCGTCCGTGGAAGCAAGGGGGAAGGAACCTGGGGATACGGCTTCGGGGCAAGTCCGGTCTAAGGGGCTGGAAAACGGCTGAAAGCAAGAGTCAGACCGCCCAAACTCGCTGCGCTCAGACAGCTGTGCGGTCTGACTCTCAACGCCTTTTCCACCCCCTAAGACCGACTAAGCCCCTGCAGATGCATCCCCAGCTTCCTTCCCCCTTTCTCCCACCCACTACGTATAATAGGTCTCCCGGTACTTCACTGCACAATCAGAGAAATGGGTGTACCTTCCTCTGGGTATTTCCTGATGCTTTTTAAAATAGAAGATTATTGTTTTGCTGGTGGGTGCGGTTAATTCCATTGCGGATGGATGAACCGCACTTTTTAGTGAGGAAGGGGGAGTATAAATTATAAAATATTAAATAAATTATAAAAGATTGAATAGGGCTTGACAGTTATTGATTGTTGTGCAACAATAGTTGTATAACATTTGTTGCATAACGTTTTGCACAAATTTTGTGACATATCGGATGTGGTGTAACTGGTGGGATGCATGTGATGGTACATGTGTTAAGCTGCTGATATAATATGATAATGAGCGAGGTAAGCCGATGCCGCCTAAAGCAAAGATAACGAAAGAGATGATTCTGAATACGGTTCTGGAGATTACAAGAGAGGCAGGATTTGAGTCTGTTAATGCCAGAAGTATTTCGGGCAGATTACAATGTTCCACGCGGCCTATTTTTACATGTTATGAGAACATGGAGGAATTAAGAAAGGAATTTCTTGACTTTGCTTATGAGTTTTACAGTCAGTATGTGGAGAATTACAGCAGTTTGGAACACATAAATCCATGTCTGGTTCTGCCGCTTTCGTACATTGAGTTTGCGAGAGAGGAGACGAATTTGTTCAGGCTGTTGTTTATAAACCATATGGATTTGAGCATGGCGGAGCCAAAGGATTTCTATATAGAGGCAGGCAACGGGGAGAGGGAAAGGGTATTTTCTGATATCATTGGAATCGAGCCGGAGCGGGCAAAGGCAATCTTTATAGATTTATTTCTTTATTCCCACGGCATAGCGGTTTTAGCAGCGGCGCAAAAAATAACACTGGACAGAAGCCATATAGAAAAAATGGCTGCAAACATGCTGACAGCTCTCATAAGACAGGAAAAACCGGACTGGGCCTTATCCGTTAGCGGTATAACTGAATCAATATAACATAGGGGTGCGATATGAAAACAAATCCATACATCATTGATTATTATAATAACTATGACGAGGACAGCCGGCTGAGTCCAAGGCATGGGACCGTGGAATTTCTTACAACCATGCGCTACATAGAAAAATACATAAAACCAGGCAGCCGTGTTCTTGAAATCGGAGCAGGAACCGGCCGGTATTCCCATGCGCTGGCGCGTCTGGGATATACGGTTGACGCAGTAGAACTGGTCCCCCATAACATAGAAGTATTTTGCAGGCATATGCTGCCGGCAGAACATATAACAATTACCCAGGGCAATGCACTGGACTTATCAGCCTTTTCGGACAACCAATACGACATCACACTGCTGTTAGGGCCCTTATACCATCTATACACAAAAAAAGACAAGCGCCAGGCGCTGGGCGAGGCCATCCGCGTCACAAAACAGGGCGGCATCATTTTTGCAGCATACGTCATATCCGACGGCTGTCTTCTGGACGAAGGATTCAACCGCGGCAATATCAATGCAGCCGAATACATAAAAAACGGCCTGCTGGACCCCGAAACATTCGCCGCCAAATCCGAGCCCAAAGATCTGTTTGAACTTGTACGTAAAGAAGACATCGACGATTTGATGTCCATATTCCCGACAACACGCCTGCATTACGCAGCATCAGACGGCTGTGCGCTGCTCATCCGGGAAGCAATCGACAAAATGGATGATGAAACATTCCAATTATACTTAAAATACCATTATGCCACCTGCGAACGCAAAGACCTGACAGGCATCACCAGCCATGCAATAGACATATTCCAAAAACAAACCACTCCCCCCAAAACAAGCCCTAAAACAAGCCCTAAAACAAGCCAATCCCAATAAAGAATACTCCCAGCGAGCAGTATCTTTCACTCCCTTGGCGGGGAAGAACCAGCAAACGTCAAAAGAGCAGTGGGTGAGAGGGAGGCGGACGGGGGCGGGAGTGAATTTGGAGCGGTTCGCAGGGACTTAGGCGGCGGGGCGGGCCAGAGGGGAGGTTGCGCAGGGCGCACAACGCCCGGAGCAAAGTGAACACGGAGCAGAACTCATCAAGAGTTCTGCGTAGTTTTCGCGATCCTCCCCTCTGGCCCGCCCCGGCGTCTTAGTCCCTGCCATCGCGAAAACCATCACTCCCGCCCCCGTCCGCGATCCCCCATCCCCGTTTGCGTCCCTTCCCCCCATTTGCATTTTATTCAATTCTCATGTATAATAACCAAGTACAAAATAACAAGACAGACAGGTGACGTAAGTGGCGCATAGATATGCCAGTATTATCATAGATATTTCCCATGAAAATGTGGACAGGACATTCCAGTACAGAATACCGGAGGAGCTTCAGGGAAAGATTCAGGTGGGGCAGCAGGTCCGCATACCCTTTGGGCAGGGAAACAGACAGCGCAGGGGCTATGTGGTGGATCTGACGGACCAGGCCCAGATAGATGTCCATAAACTAAAAGATGTGGCTGGGATTGTGCAGGGAAGCGTGGCTGCGGAGTCCCAGCTTATTTGGCTGGCCTGGTGGATGAAGGAGCGGTATGGCTCCACCATGAATCAGGCGTTAAAAACAGTCCTGCCTGTAAAACAGAAGGTCAGGGAGGCTCCCAAGCGGAGAATCCGTACCCTGGTGGGCAGGGGAGTGCTTGAAGAACTGGCGGAGGAAGCCGGGAGAAAGAAGCATAAGGCAAAGCTGCGGCTTTTAGAGGCGCTGCTTCTGACAAGCGCTATTCCGTATGAGGAGGCTATGAACCGGCTGAACCTTACGCCGTCAGCCATCAAGCCTCTTTTGGAGGCCGGCGTCATTGCCGTGGAGGTGGTGGAAAAGTACCGGAATCCCCTGGAGGAAATGAAGCAGCTCATGGGCAGCCGGGAGAGGAACCAGGCTGTTTCGGATGATCAGGAATCAGGACTGTGGGGCGCTCCCCCTGAACTGAATCCGTTCCAACGGGAGATCGCGGATGCTGTCATTGGGGAATACGACCGGGGAATCCGGCGTACCTATTTGCTTCACGGGGTGACGGGAAGCGGTAAGACGGAAGTTTACATGGAGCTCATTGCCCATGTGCTGTCGGCGGGACGTCAGGTGATTGTGCTGATTCCGGAGATTTCACTTACCTGGCAGACCGTGATGCGGTTTTACAGCCGTTTTGGCAACCGGGTATCGGTTATGAATTCCCGGATGTCTGCCGGGGAACGGTACGACCAGTATGAACGGGCCAGGACAGGCGATATTGACATCGTCATTGGTCCGCGTTCCGCCCTTTTTGCCCCCCTTGAAAACCTGGGGCTTATCATCATTGACGAGGAGCATGAAAATGCTTATAAAAGCGAACTGTCCCCGCGTTATGATGCCAGGGAGGCGGCCGCAAAGCGGGCCCAGATGAACGAAGCCTCCCTTGTGCTGGGGTCAGCCACCCCATCCCTGGAATCCTACACAAGGGCTTTAAGGGGAGAGTACGGGCTATTTACCCTGAAAGAGAGGGCAAAGGAGGATGCCTGCCTTCCCCAGGTTGAGATCGTGGATTTGCGGGAAGAATTAAAGGAGGGGAACCGCTCTATTTTCAGCAGGCGCCTTAAGGCGCTGATAGAGGAACGGCTGGAGAAAAGAGAGCAGGTCATGCTGTTTATCAACCGCAGGGGCTATGCCAATTTTGTGTCCTGCCGTTCCTGCGGCGAGGCCGTCAGATGCCCTCACTGCGACGTGACCCTGACACTGCACCGGGATGGGCGCATGATGTGCCATTACTGCGGCTAATCCATTTCCCCACCCACGAAAAGTCCCAAATCCGCTG
>OBZK01001108.1_pt1 | contig 10659 bp, 7 predicted proteins | sample 1495511 | NCBI WGS metagenome assembly OBZK01 (sample SAMEA2580233, study PRJEB22360) | human gut metagenome | biome: human gut; feature: human-associated habitat; material: faeces | place: Denmark | collected 2008/2010
TTGACTCATAAAAATGGATCAGACTTGGAAATATATTGCTTTAGAAATCAATTTGTCGGCACACTAATGTGCATGTTTCATATGATCAACAGACCAAAACGGTTGGTTGAAGAGCTTTTATGACTGGAATATAATGTAATAAGCGCAGCAAAGTGCAACAGCGCAGGAAACCTGAGCCTGTATACACTAATTTACCAAAATTACGAGGAGAAGGAACATGGAAAAGAAACAATCATTAGATACCATTTGCATTCAGGGCGGCTGGCAGCCGAAGAACGGAGAACCGAGACAGCTTCCAATCTATCAGAGTACCACTTTTAAATATACCACCAGCGAACAGATGGGACGTCTGTTTGATCTGGAAGAGAATGGTTATTTCTATACAAGACTGGCAAATCCTACTAATGACGCAGTAGCAGCAAAAATCTGTGAGTTGGAAGGCGGCGCAGGTGCTATGCTTACATCTTCCGGTCAGGCAGCTAACTTCTATGCTGTGATGAATTTATGCCAGGCAGGTGACCATGTAGTCAGTTCTGCAGCTATTTATGGCGGAACTACGAACCTGTTTACAGTTACCATCCCTAAAATGGGTGTAGAGTGTACTCTGGTAAGCCCGGATGCGTCAGAAGAAGAGCTGGCAGCAGCTTTCCGCCCAAATACCAAGGTATTATTTGCTGAGACCATTGCAAATCCGGCGCTGACTGTTCTGGATATTGAAAAATTTGCAAAAGTGGCTCATGAACACGGTGTACCTCTGATCGTGGATAATACGTTCGCAACTCCTATTAACTGCCGTCCTTTTGAGTGGGGGGCAGATATCGTTACCCATAGTACCACCAAGTACATGGATGGACATGCGATGACTGTAGGCGGCTGTATCGTGGACAGTGGAAATTTTGACTGGGAAGCTCATCACGACAGATTTACCGGTTTAACAGAGCCGGATGAGTCCTACCATGGCATTATCTATACCCAGAAATTTGGAAAACTTGCTTATATCACCAAGGCAACTTCCCAGCTGATGCGTGATCTGGGATCCATCCAGTCCCCGCAGAATGCATTTTTGATTAATGTAGGTCTGGAAACACTTCATCTTCGCATGCCAAAGCACTGTGAAAATGCCTTAAAGGTGGCAGCTTATTTAAAATCCAGGGAAGATGTTGCATGGGTCAACTATCCGGGACTGGAAGGAGATAAGTATTACGAACTGGCGAAGAAATATATGCCAAATGGTACCTGCGGTGTTATCTCCTTTGGATTAAAGTCTGGAAGAAAAGGTGCAGCAGACTTTATGGATAAGTTAAAGCTTTGTTCCATTGAAACTCACGTTGCTGACTCCCGTACAGCAGTTCTTCATCCTGCAAGCCATACCCATAGACAGCTGACAGATGAGCAGTTAGTAGAAGCAGGCGTAGACCCGTCTATGATCCGCCTTAGTGTAGGTATTGAAGGTGCAGACGATATTATTGAGGATATCCGGCAGGCTCTAGAATAGACAAAATGGAAGGAACACGTTATTTTTTGTTGAGAATAGCGACAAAATATCAATATAGTTGGATAAAATTGTGCAATATGCACAAACACAATAAAATATTTTTGAGACTTTTCAATCTAGACTAAAAAAATAGTTAGGTATATAATGTAGACAATCAAATAAACCAATTGTCTGATATGTATATCCTGGGGATTGGCCCAGAGTCTCTACCAACTACCTTAAGAGTTGACTACATAGTTTATGTAGTCAGCTCTTTTTTTCTACCCTCAGGGTACGTTTTCCGTAACTATCCTGTAAGCATCTGCGATGGGGTTTGGCAGGTCAAAATTGGGAAGTGGAAAGAGCTGTTTTTCATCAGATAGGAGATGTCCTCTCAGGTACAGCAGACAAAAAACTTCTCACATGATCAGGTACAGAAAGATTCCGGGAGAACATAAGGTTAGTAAAGGAGGAAGTGTTTATGAAAGTTGTAGGTCAGGGATTAAACCGTGTCGATGCATATGGAAAAGTAACTGGCGAAGCAAAGTACAGTGCGGATTTAGAGCCAAGAGATATCCTTCATGGAAAGGTGATCCATTCTACCATTGCAAATGGTCTTGTAAAAAGCTTTGATCTGACAGAAGCATTAAAAGTTCCTGGTGTTGTAAAGATCCTTACCTGTTTTGACGCGCCGGACTGCCAGTTTCCAACTGCAGGCCATCCGTGGAGCGTGGAGGCAAAACATCAGGACATCTGCGACAGAAGAGTATTAAACCAGAGAGTAAGACTGTATGGAGATGATATTGCTGCAGTTGTAGCGGAAAACGAGGTGGCAGCTGCGCAGGCAGCCCGTCTGGTAAAGGTAGAATATGAAGAATATGAGCCTATCGTTACTGTAAAGGCAGCTATGGCACCGGAGGCAACACCATTGCATCCGGATATTCGTAAAGACAATGTGATTGTTCACTCCCATATGACTATGGGGCAAAAGGATTTTACCTTTGAGGATGGCTTAAAACAGGCAAAAGAAAAATACAAAGAGGAAGATCTGGTGGAGATCAATGAAGTATACGATACACCACGTATTTCCCATTGTCACATTGAACTTCCTGTTTCCTGGGCTTATGTAGACGTAAACGGAAAAGTGACTATTGTTTCTTCTACCCAGATCCCTCATATTGTACGCCGCTGTACATCACAGGCCCTGGGTATTCCTATCGGTAAAGTCCGCATCATCAAACCATATATTGGCGGTGGATTTGGAAATAAGCAGGATGTGCTTTATGAGCCGTTAAATGCATTCCTTACAATGAGTGTAGGAGGAAGACCTGTAAGGCTGGAGATCAGCCGTGAGGAGACTATTTCCGGAACCAGGACCCGCCACGCTATTGAAGGTGTATGCCGCGGCCTGGTAACAAAGGATGGTATCGTTCTTGCAAGACAGTTAGAGGCTTATGCAAACAACGGAGCTTATGCTTCCCATGGCCACGCTATCTGTGCAAACTGCGGAAATGTATTTAAGGATCTGTACAGAGACCGTTTAGGTGCCCAGATCGATTGCTGGACCGTTTATACCTCTTCACCAACAGCAGGGGCTATGCGTGGGTATGGCATCCCGCAGGCAGCATGGTTTACAGAATGTCTTACTGATGATATGGCAACAGCCATTGGCATGGATCCTTATGAATTCCGTATGAAGAACTGTATGGAGGATGGTTTCGTGGATCCTGCAAATGGTATCACCTTCCATTCATATGGTTTAAAGAAATGTATGGAAGCAGGAAAGAAATATATCCACTGGGATGAGAAGAGAGAAGCATACAAGAACCAGACCGGTCCAGTAAGACGTGGTGTGGGAATGGCCATTTTCTGTTACAAAACAGGTGTACATCCAATTTCTCTGGAGACATCTTCAGTACGTATGGTATTAAACCAGGACGGATCTATTCAGGTATCTATGGGTGCTACAGAGATCGGACAGGGCGCAGATACTGTATTTAGCCAGATGGCATCTGAGACCACTGGTATTTCCTTTGATAAGATATTTATCGTATCTACACAGGATACAGACCTTACGCCATTTGATACAGGTGCTTATGCTTCCAGACAGACCTATGTATCAGGTATGGCCTGCAAGAAATGTGCTGTTGAATTAAGACACCGTATTCTGGATTATGCTGCATACATGTTAAATCATGATGTGACAGACCTTTCTAAGACTATATATGCAGATCAGGTAAAAGAAGCATCCCAGAAGCTGCGTAAAGTGCTGGGACTGCTTCCTGAAGATGAGATTAAAGAGGATATGTTAGATATCGTTGACAGCAAGATCGTTGTACATGGCGGTGATCCGGTTCTCTTTGATGTGGCAGTGGTAGCAGATACAGCCTTCTACTCATTGGATAAATCTATTCATTTGACAGCAGAAGTGACCAATCAGTGCCTGGATAATACCTTCTCCTCCGGCTGCTGCTTCGTAGATGTAGAAGTAGATATGCCATTAGGACTGGTAACAGTAAAGGATATCGTCAATGTTCATGATTCCGGTATCCTGATCAATCCAAAGACAGCAGAAGCACAGGTTCATGGTGGTATGAGCATGGGGCTTGGATTTGGACTTTCAGAGGAATTATTAGTAGATGAAAAGACAGGACGTCCATTAAATAACAATCTGTTGGATTATAAGATCCCTACTGCTATGGATGCACCGGATCTTCATGTAGAGTTTATCCAGTTAGATGATCCTACAGGCCCTTATGGAAACAAGGCATTAGGCGAACCGCCTGCAATTCCTACTGCACCTGCAGTAAGAAATGCCATCTTAAATGCTACAGGTGTCCATATGAATGTAAGTCCTATGACAGCACAGAGACTGATTGAAAAATTCAAGGAAAAAGGTCTGATCTAGGGAGGTGAATGAGTATGTTTGATATTAAATCATTTTATGAAGCAAAAGATGTAAAGGATGCAGTAGAAGCACTGGTACGGGAGCCTGAGGCAGAAGTCATCAGCGGCGGTACTGACGTACTCATCCGTGTAAGAGAGGGAAAGGATGCAGGAAGAGCACTGGTATCCATCCATAATATCAAAGAATTAAAAGGTGTAAAAATCCTGGAAAACGGAGATCTGTGGATCGGGGCTGCAACCGCATTTTCACATATTACCAATGACCCGACTATCCAGAAGCTGGTTCCCATGTTAGGAGAAGCAGTGGATATGGTAGGAGGACCGCAGATCCGTAATACAGGTACTATTGGCGGAAATATCTGTAATGGTGCTACATCTGCTGATTCTGCAGCAAGTATGTGGACATTAAATGCACTGATCCAGTTAGAAGGACCGGAAGGACACAGAGAAGTGCCGATCCATGAGTTTTATACAGGACCAGGACGTACAGTAAGAGACAGATGTGAGGTCTGCACAGGCTTTATCATCAAAAAAGAGGATTATGAAGGCTGGTATGGACAGTATATTAAATACGGAAAGCGTAAAGCCATGGAGATCGCAACCTTAGGCTGTGCAGTACGTGTAAAATTATCTGCTGATAAAAAGAGGATTGAAGATGTAAGACTGGGATATGGGGTTGCCGGACCTACACCTTTAAGATGTCATGCAGCAGAAGCGTATTTAAAAGGAAAGACTGTTTCTGACAAAGAGGCAGCAGCAGAGTTTGCCAGGCTGGCACTGACAGAAGTAAATCCAAGATCTTCCTGGAGAGCTTCTAAAGAGTTCCGCCTTCAGTTGATCGAGGAACTGGCAAAACGAGGGCTGGCAGAGGCTATAAGAAGAGCGGGAGGTGAAGAGAATGCTTAAGATCATTCATATGACAGTAAATGGAAAGGAAACAGAACTTGCAGTGGATGAGAGGGAATCTCTTCTGGATACACTGCGTAATCGTTTAGGACTTACATCCGTAAAAAAAGGATGTGAAGTAGGAGAGTGTGGTGTCTGTACTGTGCTGGTTAATGGAGAGGCCATTGACAGCTGTATATATCTCACTATGTGGGCAGACGGCAAGAGCGTGATGACTGTAGAAGGATTAAAGGGGCCAAACGGGGAATTGTCCCCAATCCAGAAAGCATTCATTGAGATCGGAAGAGCACAGTGCGGATTTTGTACTCCGGGTCTGATCATGAGTGCGGTAGAGATCGTAGGAACAGGAAAAAAATATAACAGGGAGGAGCTGAAGAAATTGATCTCCGGGCATCTGTGCCGCTGCACAGGATATGAGAATATCTTAAATGCCATGGAGCGTATTGTGGAGGAAGTTTACAAGGTAAGCCATTCATAAACAACCGCTTGTAAAAGCAGACAGAAGAGTAAAAGCCCACAAAGAATAAAAATCCATTCTGTTTTTTGGGGAAAGACAGTAATGAAACCTGAAATCGCCTGTAAGAACAGGCAAATGTGCGCGAAAGCGCGGGGTTACGAATTTGGTGTACTTTTAGAATGAGAGTACATCGCAAAAGATTGGAGGCAGCAAAAACTATGAAAGAGAATGTAAACTGCAGCATCAGCAATATTTACAAACTAGACGGACGGGTGCCCATTGGAAAAGCGATTCCATTTGGTCTTCAGCACATTTTGGCAATGTTCGTATCCAACCTGGCACCTATCACCATGATCGCAGGTGCTGCAAAGGTACCAGTAACCGGTGCAGAGCTTGGCATGCTTCTTCAGAATGCAATGTTCGCAGCAGGTATAGCAACTATGATCCAGTTGTATCCTTTATGGACGATCGGATCAAGACTTCCGGTTGTAATGGGTGTCAGTTTTACTTTCGTAACTGTACTTAGTACGATCTCAGCTAATTACGGGTATCCGGCAGTAATAGGAGCCGTACTTATAGGTGGTCTTTTTGAAGGAACCTTAGGACTTTTTGCAAAATACTGGAGAAAGATCATAAGCCCTATCGTGGCAGCATCTGTAGTAACTGCTATTGGTTTCTCACTGTTTACAGTAGGTGCCAGATCCTTTGGCGGCGGTTATGCAACAGATTTTGGTTCTATGTCAAACCTGCTGTTAGGTCTGATCACATTAGCAACCTGTCTGCTTTGGAACATGTTTGCTAAGGGATATTTAAAACAGCTTTCTGTATTAGCTGGTCTGATCGTCGGCTATGTTGTTGCGATCTTTATGGGAAAGGTAGATTTAAGTATGATCATGTCCGGCGGCATCATTGCATTGCCGCATCTGCTGCCTATTAAACCGGAATTCCATGCAGGAGCTATCATGTCTGCATGTATCATCTTTATGGTATCTGCAGCTGAGACCATTGGTGATACTTCTGCACTGGTAGCAGGCGGTTTAGGACGTGATATCACAGGAGAAGAGATTTCCGGTTCTTTAGCATGTGATGGATATGGTTCCTTTATTTCAGGTTTGTTTGGTTGCCCGCCAGTTACCTCATTCTCACAGAATGTAGGTTTGGTAGCAATGACTAAGGTTGTAAATCGCTTTACTATTATGACAGGTGCAGCAGCAATGATCCTGGCAGGTCTGTTCCCGCCAATTGGTAACTTCTTTGCATCCCTTCCTCAGTCTGTACTGGGCGGATGTACTATCATGATGTTTGGTACTATTTTAACATCTGGCATGCAGATGATCGCAAATTGCGGATTCTCCCAGAGAAATATCACCATCGTTGCAATGGCATTATCTATTGGTATTGGTTTTACTACTACCAGTGAAAGTGGTATCTGGGCTGGATTCTCACCAGTTGTTCAGTCTGTATTCTCTGCAAACGTAGTAGCAGTGGTATTCGTAGTGGCAATTATCATGAACCTGATCCTTCCAAAAGATATGGAAGTACAGAAACTGGATAATTAAGGAAAATACAAAAGAACGTGACAAAGGTCCGGAGCCGGAATGTGGCTCCGGATTTTTTTTCGTTTGACAATGATCTTCAATATACATTGCATTTTCTGGAAAAAAGTGGGATAATTATTGATTAAATAAGTTATGATAGAAGAAGTTGTTAGATGTTGAGAGAGAAATAAGGAGCGATATACATGAAATCACAGCCAAGGCCAAGAAGCCTTTTCAGGATCATTTTTGGAAGGACCACTTTTGTGATAGTGGGTCTGCTGCTGCAGATCGCTTTTTTCTTCAGTATTTTCCACTGGCTGGGAAATTATATTCATTTTGTATATGCTGGTTATGTGCTTGTCAGCGCATCTGTTGTGATCGCTATTTTAAATAAGCCTATGGATTCCAGCTTTAAAATGGCATGGATCATACCGGTACTGCTGATACCTATTTTCGGCATTGTCTTATATGTGTTTGTACAGGTCCAGTTCCAGACCAGGGCGCTGGCAAGGCGGGTAAACCAATCCGTTGAAAAGACAAAGCCTTATCTTGTCCAGGATCCCCAGGTGCAGAAAAGGCTGCGGGCTGCCAGTGTACGTGGAAGCCGTCTGGCAGATTATATGAATCACATTGCTGGTTTCCCTGTGTATGAAAATTCGGCAGCGAAATTCTTCCCCCTGGGAGAAGATATGTTTGAGCAGCTGATGGAAGAAATAAAAGCAGCAAAGCATTTTATCTTTATGGAATATTTTATCATTGACCGGGGGTATATGTGGGACAGTATCCTGGAGGTCTTAAAGCAGAAGGCAGCAGAGGGAGTGGAAGTGCGTGTTATGTATGACGGTATGTGCTGCCTTATGCTCCTTCCTTATCATTATCCCCAGAAACTGGAAAAAATGGGCATCCGGTGTCAGATGTTTTCACCGATCAAACCGGTGCTTTCCACCCATCAGAATTACAGGGATCACAGAAAGGTTACAGTGATCGATGGACATACAGCCTTTACAGGAGGCGTGAACCTGGCAGATGAGTATATTAACCGGAAAGAACGTTTTGGACACTGGAAAGATACAGCGATCATGGTCAAGGGAGATGCGGTAAAAAGCTTTACCATGATGTTTTTGCAGATGTGGGATGCAGCAAGCCCAAAAAGCAAGAATGAAGAAAATTATGAGCAGTATCTGGTACCGGCAGATTATAAACTGCCGGAGGGATATGCAGGAAATGGATTTGTCATGCCATATGCAGACAGCCCTTTAGATGAAGAACAGGTAGGGGAACAGGTCTATCTGGATATATTAAATCAGGCAAAGTCCTATGTGCACATTATCACACCATATCTGATTCTGGATGACGAGATGAAAAACGCCATGGCCTATGCGGCAAAGCGCGGGATCGATGTGAAGATCATCATGCCCCATATTCCGGACAAAAAGTATGCGTATCTGTTAGCAAGAACCTATTATCCAGAACTGATCGCTTCCGGAGTGAAGATCTACGAATACGAACCTGGCTTTACCCATGCCAAGATCTTTGTCAGCGATGATGAAAAAGCAACTGTGGGAAGTATCAACCTGGATTTCAGAAGTCTGTATCTGCATTTTGAGTGTGGAACCTATTTATACAGAAACAGCACAGTTGCAGATGTGGAGAAGGATTTTGAGAAAACGCTGGAAAAATGCATTCCAGTTACATTAAAAGACTGCGCCCAGTATAACTGGTTTGGAATTAAGGCCGGAAGGTTCCTAAGATTAATCGCACCCCTAATGTAATGACCCAAAAGAAAAACAAGCGCCACCGTAGGTGGCATTTGTTTTTCTTGGGTCATTAACGAATGAACCGCCTGCGTCAGCAGGCAGTGGAGCGCGCCAGCGCGGGGTTCGTGAGTCTAAAATAAAGAAACAAGCGCCACCGTAGGTGGCATTTGTTTTTCTTGGGTCATTAACGAGCGAACCGCCTGCTTTCAGAAAAAAAAACACAACCAGAACACATTTTGGTCACAAACCAATGATAAACTTTCAAACAATGAACAGAACATGAACAAATAGTTACAGTTCAGCCATTACATCTTCTTGTTTCCATATTCATGAAAACAAGAGGTTTGGTGGGTCCACCATATGCTGAGTTGGATGAAAAAGTTGTTAAAGTGTTTGAGAGGAGTTTTCCATTATGAAAGTACGAAAAAACCACACACGTTTCTTGTGCGGATCTCTGGCGGCTGCGGCGGCAATTTCCCCCATATTAAGTATGACTGCATGGGCAGATAATATTTCCACTGCCAATTTTAATCTGCGCCAGCAGGTTGTAAAGTTGACCGGCATTATGGAGATAACCAGTTTCAGGGAAAGCGTTACCAGGGCTGACTTTGCAAAAATGCTGGTAAAGGCCTCAAGTTACCGGGAAAATCTGCCAACTTCCAATGTTTCTGTTTATGCAGATGTACCGGCAACAGATCCAAATGCAGTGTATATCCGCATTGCAGCAAGAGAAGGCTGGATGAGTGGATATTTAGGTGGAAAATTCAAGCCGGAGGATCCGGTCCTTTATAAAGACGCAGTAAAGGCCATTCTTACTATGTTAGGCTATACAGATGAGGATTTTACAGGAGATTTGGTTTCTTCCCGCATATCCAAGTTTAACTATCTGGAATTAAACGAAGATGTAAGCCGTCAGGCTGCCGATGAAGTGAACCAGACTGACTGTATGAATATTTTTTATAACCTGTTAAAGGCAAATAAGAAGGACAGTAATGAAATCTACGGCAAGATCTTAGATTGTGAGTTAAATTCTGATGGAGAGATCAATCCTATCACCATTCTGGATGATGCGCGGAAAGGCCCGATCCTGGTACATAAAAACTTCAGTGTTTCCCAGTCTGTACCTTTTGACACAGAGGATGCAAATGTATTTTTAAATGGCGTGGCAAGTACATTATCAGCTGTAAGATCTGCCCAGCAGCAGGCTGGATTTGCAGTTTTATATTACAACGTAAAATCAAAGACTATCTGGGCTTATACAACTATGGGCTGGGACAAAGATGATGATTCCGGCAATAATTCTTATATCCTTTTAAAAGGCGAGATCAAAAATATTTATTATAAATCCACCGATGTTATGACACCTACATCTGTTCGTATTGAGGTAGACAAGGCGAATTCCGATGATAGCTTCGACAGTAGTGAGGATGAAGATTCTGACGGCTATCTGACGATCAGCCTGGATTCTTCTGAACTTCAGTATATGTTCTCTATTTATGGGGATCTGGAGGTAGGAGATGATGTTGTTCTGGTATGCAACCGCAATGGCAGCTCCTATATAGCAGTTGATGCTCTTGAATACTAAGGGGGATATTATGAAAAAGAAGAAAAAGCTGATCA
>OBZK01001118.1_pt1 | contig 10471 bp, 9 predicted proteins | sample 1495511 | NCBI WGS metagenome assembly OBZK01 (sample SAMEA2580233, study PRJEB22360) | human gut metagenome | biome: human gut; feature: human-associated habitat; material: faeces | place: Denmark | collected 2008/2010
CACTCCAGCTCAGGCGGGCTGCCGGGCCCATCTGTATCGGGCCCGCAGCCTCCACGGACAGTTATCTGAATATTGAGAGGATTCTGGCTGCCACAGTGGCCATGAAGGCAGATGCCATCCATCCGGGATTCGGCTTCCTGTCTGAGAATGCCAGGTTTGCCAAGCTGTGCGCCGAGTGCAATATTGCGTTTATCGGACCCAGCGCGGAAATCATCAATAAGATGGGCAATAAATCCGAAGCCCGAAAAACCATGATGGAAGCAGGGGTGCCTGTGGTGCCTGGCAGCAAGGAACCGGTCCACGCGGCTGAGGACGGTCTGGCCATGGCAAAAGAAATCGGCTTCCCGGTGATGATTAAGGCATCATCCGGCGGAGGCGGCAAGGGTATGAGGATTTCCAGAAGCCCGGAGGACTTTACCGAGCTCTTTAACGCGGCCCAGATGGAGTCGGTGAAGGGATTTTCCGACGACACCATGTATATTGAGAAATACATTGAAAAGCCAAGGCATGTGGAGTTCCAAATCATGGCCGACAAGCACGGCAATGTGGTCCATCTGGGAGAGCGTGACTGCTCCATCCAGAGACGCCACCAGAAGGTGCTGGAGGAAGCACCCTGTGATGTGATTTCCCCAGGCCTGCGAAAAGCCATGGGCGACACCGCTGTAAAGGCAGCCAAGGCAGTGGGATATGAGAACGCGGGAACCATTGAATTCCTTCTGGATAAGGATAAGAACTTTTACTTCATGGAGATGAATACCAGGATTCAGGTGGAGCATCCTGTTACTGAGATGGTTACGGGAATGGACCTGATTAAGGAGCAAATCCGGGTGGCTGCAGGGGAAACCTTAAGCGTCAGCCAGGAGGATGTGAGGATTGAAGGCCATGCCATTGAGTGCCGTATCAATGCCGAGAATCCCTCTAAGAACTTCATGCCATGTCCGGGACGCATCACCAATGTTCACATTCCCGGAGGCAACGGAGTCCGCGTGGACACCCATATTTACAATGATTATAAGGTGCCTGCAAACTATGACTCCATGCTGATGAAGCTGATAGTGTATGACAAGGACCGGGAGGCGGCCATATCCAAGATGCGCAGCGCCCTGGGCGAGGTAATCATAGAGGGAATAGAGACAAATATCAACTTCCAGTATGAAATCCTGGAAAATGACGCATTCCAGCAGGGAGATACAGATACCAGCTTTATCGAGAAGCATTTCCCGGACTATGTGCGGTGATTTTGTGCCGCTGACGGGAAGGAAACATCGGCCATGTTAAGCTTTTAAAGACCCGCTAAGTGTGGCGGAGTGTTTTCGCACATCAGCGCCTGAAGGACGGGAGCTGGCGTGCGCAGTGCAAATGCGCGGTACAAGTGCGCGATGCAGAAAGGAAATTGCTATGTTGCGGAACATGTTCAAAAAAACGTATACGAAAATAGATACGAAATATAAGCCCCAGGCCGGTTCCGACCAGGAGCCGGTGATCCCGGAAGGATTATGGCGCAAATGTAATAAGTGCGGGCAGCCAATCTATGTGGAAGACGTAAAGAACAATTACTACGTATGTCCCAAGTGCAACGGCTATTTCCGTGTTCACGCATACCGCCGTATCGAGATGCTGGCGGATGAGGGAACCTTTGAGGAATGGAACAAGGAAATGCCCTTCTCCAACCCTCTGAATTTTCCGGGATATGAGAAAAAGGTCATAGCTGCCAGGGAAAAGAGCCTGGGGCTAAAAAAGGTTTATGCCGGCCAGGGAAAAGAGCCGCCTCAACGAGGCCATTGTCACCGGCAAATGCAAAGTTGATGGAAATCCTGCGGTAGTGGGCGTCTGCGATGCCCGTTTCATTATGAGCAGCATGGGCCATGTGGTGGGTGAGAAAATCACCGACGCAGTAGAGCGCGCCACCAGGGAAAAACTGCCGGTTATCCTCTTTGCCTGCTCAGGCGGAGCCAGGATGCAGGAGGGCATTGTATCCCTGATGCAGATGGCCAAGACCTCGGCTGCCTTAAAGCGCCATCATGAGGCCGGCCAGCTGTTTATCAGCGTACTTACGGACCCTACCACAGGAGGCGTCACGGCCAGCTTTGCCATGCTGGGCGACATTATCCTGGCAGAGCCCCATGCGCTGATTGGTTTTGCAGGTCCCAGGGTTATTGAGCAGACCATTGGGCAGAAGCTGCCGGAAGGGTTCCAGCGTTCTGAATTTTTGCTGGAGCATGGATTTGTGGATAAGATTGTGGAGCGGAAGGACCAGAAAAGGGTCATTGGCCAGATTCTGTATATGCACCGCAGCCACAAGATGAACATAGAGTTAAAGAATCCGGTGGAGACAGCCAGGACATTTGTGGATAAACCATCTCAATTACAGGCGGACGGTGGAAAAACTGCCTGGGATACGGTTCTTCTCTCCAGGAAGTCAGACCGTCCTGTTGCCACGGATTATATCAACGCTATGTTTGATGAATTCATTGAATTCCATGGGGACCGGTATTTTAAGGATGACGGAGCCATTGTGGGAGGCATTGCAATGTTCCACGGTATGCCCGTGACGGTCATCGGACAGCAGAAGGGCAAGAACACCAAGGACAACATTATCCGCAACTTCGGAATGCCGTCCCCTGACGGCTACCGCAAGGCGCTGCGCCTGATGAAGCAGGCAGAGACCTTCAACCGTCCGGTTGTCTGCTTTGTGGATACGCCGGGAGCCTTTTGCGGGCTGGAGGCAGAGGAAAGAGGACAGGGCGAGGCCATTGCCAGAAACCTGTTCGAGATATCAGACCTCAGGGTGCCTGTGCTCTCCATTGTAATCGGAGAGGGAGGGAGCGGCGGAGCATTGGCCATGGCTGTGGCCGACGAGGTGTGGATGCTGGAAAATGCCATTTACTCCATTCTGTCGCCGGAGGGATTTGCCTCCATTCTGTATAAGGACAGCAAGAAGGCGCCGGATGCCGCCAAGGTCATGAAGGTGACGGCTAAGGACCTTTTACAGCTTAAGCTGATTGAACGCATCGTGCCTGAGGAAGAACCAGCATGCACGGACAATCTCTACCGTCTCGCTGAATATATGGACAGCGCCATGGCAGAGTTCTTTAAAACGTATCTCGCCATGAGCGATGAGGAGCTTAGGGAGCACAGGTACCAGAGATTTAGGAGAATGTAATGAGTGAGTTAAAACCATTGGTAATCGGGGATTTAGTAGTTGAAAAACCAATCATCCAGGGAGGAATGGGGGTAGGCATCAGCCTGCACAAGCTGGCCGGTGCCGTGGCAAAAGCCGGCGGCATGGGCATTATCTCAGCTGCCCAGATTGGTTTCAGGGAGCCGGATTTCACCACCAATTTCGTGGAAGCAAACTTAAGGTCCATCCGCAGGGAGATGAAGCTGGCCAGAGAAATCGCACCCCAGGGCGCGATTGGTTTCAATATCATGGTGGCTACCAAGCACTATGATATGTGGGTTAAAGAGGCTGTGAAGGCAGGCGCCGACATTATCATATCAGGTGCCGGACTTCCTGTGTCCCTGCCGGAATATGTGGAAGCTGCTTATGCTGAGATGGAGAAGAAGCCGGACCGCAGGATTAAGCTGGCGCCCATTGTATCATCTGCCAAATCAGCCATGGTCATCTGCAAAATGTGGGACAGGAAATGCCACATTGCCCCTGACCTGGTTGTGGTGGAAGGACCGCTGGCCGGAGGCCATCTGGGATTCTCACTGGACCAGTTATCCGCCTATGGCGCCGACACTTCCGATGTGCCGGCCACCTATGACCGGGATGCCTATGACCGGGAGGTAAAGGCTGTCATAAAGGTAGTGGAGGAATATGGAGCCAAGTACGGCAGACATATACCTGTGGTCACGGCCGGCGGCATCTATACCCATGAGGACGTGATGCACCAGCTTGCGCTGGGGGCTGACGGAGTCCAGGTTGCCACCAGGTTTGTGACGACCGAGGAGTGCGATGCCTCTGACGCTTATAAGCAGGCTTATATAAACGCCGGAAAGGAAGATATTGTCATCACCCAGAGCCCTGTGGGCATGCCGGGAAGGGCAATCTTAAATCCTTTCTTAAGTCAGATAAAGGGCGGCACCAGGCCGGCCATCAAGTCCTGCTTCCAGTGCCTGGAGCACTGTGACATCAGGACCATTCCCTACTGCATTACCATGGCACTGGTATATGCGGCGGAGGGCGACACGGACCATGGCCTTTTGTTCTGCGGAAGCAATGCTTACCGTGCGGAAAAAATTGATACTGTGGATAACGTTATGAAGGAATTAACAGGAGAGCTGGCTTAATGCCGGCTCTTTTTTCCTTATTTTACAGGGAATTTATGTTATCCGGAACAATGGGACAACCCTTATCCCCAGATAATTAACAAAGATATCCACAAGTTATCCACATTATCCACCATCGGATATCCAGAGCTGTTCCATGGCCTGCCATCTGTCATTTTTATTACGGTTCTCTTTCATTTTCCGCCTGCCCATTGACCCTCAAAAGGGTAGGTCTTAAAATGTAGCTATGAAAAAACTGAATGAAACAGAGGGTGTGAAGATGGAAAAAGCGTTGGCGGAGAAAACAGGGGGGTATCTCATAGGAGACGTTGCCCAGATGGTCGGCCTGAGCAGGGATGCCCTGCGTTTTTATGAGAAAAAGGGAATCATCCGCGCAGATAAGAAGGAAAACGGGTACAGATATTATTCAGAGGATGATATCTACAGATTGATGTACATACTTTATCACAGAAAAATGAATACCAGCCTGGAAGAAATAGGCGGCCTTATGAGCGGACAGAACTCCACAACCGCTATGAGACAGCATGTCAGGCAGCGCATGGCCGAGGAGGAGGAAGCCCTCAGGCGGCACAGCCAGGCAATTATGAGGCTTAAGCTGGTGGAAAAGGATATAAGCCGCATAGAGGAGTGTATGGGCAGATATTCCATAAGGAAATTTCCAAAAGCCTATGTGATGGCAACCTGTTCCGACCTGCAGGAAGGGTTGAGAACGTGGTTTAAGCTGTCCTCCACCATTCCGGGGCTGGATATGTCTTATTTTTATAATATGCTGACCTACACGGGAGAGGATCTGGAAGAAAAAGGAACCCTTCTCCTGTTCTATGAAGAACTGGAAAAGGGACTGGGCCGGGAGTTTAACCGGAGCCGGTATTATATGACCGAGGAACCGGAATGTATCTATACTATTATGGAATCAGAGAATACCCTTCCGGATTTTGATATGATTCATAAGATGGTCCAGTGGGCCCATAAACATGGACTGGAGCCCACGGAGCGCGTATACGCCAATGATATGACGTCCTTTTTCGCAAAGGACAGGACTACGTATTGTCTGGAAATCTATATGCCTTTTAAGAGGATTGCGTCGCCGGTATGATAGGGGTAAGAGTTCTTACCCATATCCGTACCCGTTATCAGCCGAAGTATTCGTACCCGTTATCAGCCGGTGTATCCTTATCTGTTATCAGCCGGTGTATCCTTATCCGTTATCAGCCGCAGTTTCCTTGCCGTTGTCCCCGTCCTTCCTGGGAATGCCGAAGTTCTGGATGAAGTCAATCATAAAGGAGGATACGGTCACTGTTATAAGCGAATATACGATACGTCCTGCGGGAATATACGACAGGGACAGTACCAGCACGGATACGTCCGTCAGCAGGTATGCCCTGGATATGCGGCAGCCCGTGACCTTGGAGATGACTAGGGCCAGGGCGTCGTCCCCGGCGCAGGAAGCTCCCTGGCGGACCACCAGGCCGCATCCGGAACCGATGAAGCATCCGCCTGCCAGAGCCGCCAGAAGGGGGTAGTCAGCCAGACTTGGAAGTACTGGGGGAAACAGTTCCCAGAGCCGGAAGAATCCGGCCATACATATGGTTGCGAAGATGGAGGTCTTAAGGAATTCCTTGCCCAGGAAACGAAAGCCCAGGGCATAGCTTAAGGCGTCCAGCACAGGTGACAGTATGGAAGATGACATGCCGAACCAGAAATGAAAGAGCAGAATCAATCCCAGAATACCTCCCTCCGTTATATCCGCCTGCTGGTGGATATTGTAGATGCCAAAGGTGGTAATGGCTGTACCAAGGATGATGGATAACACAGTCTTTGGGGGAAAGGTTATGGATAATTCCCGTACAGCGCGGCAAGCCAGCTTCTTCAGCTGCTTCATAATAAAACGTCCTTTCTGTAAATAGGTTATAAAACCGGTTAGGGGCGGTCCGGGAATCCAAGGGATTCCGGGCCGCCCTGTTATGTTGTACTACCAGTATACCTCATGTACCCCGGGGGATGTCAAGTGGGGATTTTCTCCATTCGGATGTTTGATTTTCACTATACGGATGTTTTCATGTAATCCCACCTGATAATTCATCCGGTAATTCTGCAGGTGACTTACCTGCGCGGTTCCGGCCTGGCTCTCCTGCTAGTCCAGTTTTTCCGTGCCGAAATCCACAATTCTGCCTTTGCTGTCTGTCTTGTAGTATACATCGTCGGAATCCTTTACATTCTTCTTGTTCTTAACCAGCTTACCGGAAGTACTGATGAGGTAGGTCTCATCCTTATAGGTAACCGGCTGATACTTGGTTCCTTCCTCGGCTTCCAGTCTTCTGCCCTTCACATAGATGGAATCACCGTCAATGCCGTCTGTTCCGGCTCCTCTTTTGCTGCCGGATTTCTCAAAGCTGTAGTAGTACTTGTCGCCGTCGATTTCCATGGTCATGGTGCCTGTTTTCATGGCGCCTTCCTTAGGAGAATCACCGAAATAGTATACGAATACGCCGTCCTCGTCCTCATCCGGGAGTTCGTCCACGTCCTCAATCTCCTCAGCAGATCGGATGGTCTTTCCATTCTCCTCAAATTCAATGCGGTAGAGACCCTGAAGCATTTTTCCGTTTACATCAAATCCGTAGTACTGTCCGTTTATTTTTTTAATCTGGGCTGTTACCAGACTGCCGTTTGACTCTGCGTAGAACCAGTGGGCCTCATCATCGTCGTGGGCCTCCGGATCCACATCCTCGCTGGGAACGGTCTTAAACCAGCCGGTGGACATCCAGCATTCTTCCTCTGTGTTATAGTATTTGTTTACGGCAGAGGAGGAAGCGGTGCCGGGATTGTTATACCATTCAAAGTGGGCTGCGCCGTTTTCGTCAAAACGGTATTTCCGTCCGTTGATTTTCTTGGAGTCGTTGTCCGCGGTTTTTTTTCCGTTGGTGGAAAAATAGAACCAGTATCCATCCCCTTCCCTGTCGTCGTCCTCGTCATTTACAGCAGTGATGTATTTCCATCCCGTGGCCATGCGGCCGTCTCCGTTATCGCCGCAGTAGTACATGCCGCTTTTCCAGGCATCCTCATCCGTCAGCATTTCACCGCTCTCGTCAATCCATCCGTAGAGCATGCGTCCTTCGTCGTCAAAGGTAAACTTTGCCTGTCCGGTGGAGGTGGGAAGGGTGGCGAACTTCACATTGTCACTGCTTCCGGATTTCTTTACAGCCTTGCCGTTGGACTGGAAATAGTACCACCACTCATCCGGCTCGTCTGAGCCTGCGTCTTCATTTTCAATGGAGCGCCACTGGTTAGTGACCATTGCACCTGCTGAGTTGACATAGAAATAATTGTCATCGTCCTCAATCAGCTGGTTTTTAGCCATGTTTCCGTCGGAATCCAGATAGAACCAGTTGTTGCCGGATTTCTTGAATACATCGGTGGCTTTGCTGCCATCGTTGTTATAATAAACCCATTCGCCATTTTCCTCAGCCCATCCGGTGGCTGCAAATGATACCAGTGCGCTTCCCATGGTCAGGGCCATGGCTGCACATGGAATCACAAACCATTTTACCTGTCTTTTCATAATCATGTCTCCTTTCAGTCTGTCATTCAGTCCATTGATTTCAGGATTATCACCTTAATTGTCTTTTAGGGGGATGCGGCTGCCGTTTCGCCGGGGTTCTGGCCGGGGCCCCTGTTTCATATCACTGACATGGTGAGAATATACTATGGAGCCGCTCCAGGGTCAATAGAAGTTATGTAAACGTAATGAACTGTAAATTTTACGCAAGCCCATGTAATAATTCTTACGGAGAAGGCGCAATTATGAATATTTGGGAAAGATTGGGTGAAATAATTCGTATGGGGTGCCGATATGGGAATATATAGCGGGACCGGGAATAGAATGGAATAAGAATGCCATGAAACAGGCGGAGAAACATGCTGAATTATTTATGGGCAGGAATGACACTGACAGGAATACTCTGGGGGGCGCTTCACGGTCAGATGACGGCGGTGACCGATGGGGCAATCCAGGCGTCGAAGGAGGCTGTGACCCTGTGCATCACCATGCTGGGTGTTATGACCCTGTGGACAGGGGTGCTGGAAATCGGGCACCGCTCCGGACTGGTGGACCAGCTGGCAAGAAGAATGGGACCGGTACTCACCTTCCTTTTTCCAAGGCTGGACCCGGATGGGGAGGCTAGGAAGCAGATAAGCGTCAATATGATTGCCAACATACTGGGCCTGGGATGGGCCGCCACGCCGGCCGGCTTAAAAGCCATGGAAGAGCTGAAAAAGGTGGAGGAGGAGCGCAGGAAGGGCGGTGCGGCCAGGCAGGAGGGGACTGCCAGCAATGAAATGTGTACATTTCTCATTATCAACATATCCTCCTTACAGCTTATACCCATGAACATGATTGCATACCGGAGCCAGTATGGAAGCGTGAACCCCACAGCCATTGTAGGGCCTGCCCTGGCGGCTACCTTTATCAGCACAGTGGTTGCGGTGATATTCTGCAGGATTATGGACCGGTAGGTTCAGGCGGTGCATTGAAGTATGCCGAAAGAGACGGTATACTGGATACAACAGATGAAGGGAGGTGGCTTTATGTTCCGCATCGGAGCATTTTCAAAGCTAACCAGGGTATCGGTAAGAATGCTTCGCTACTATGATGATGCAGGGCTTTTAACGCCTGCTGTTATTGACAAATTTACTGGGTACCGGATGTATACCACAGACCAGATACCTGTCCTGCAGAAAATCTGCCTGCTTAGGGACATGGGCTTTAATGTGACGGAGATAGGTGCTGTGATGGAATGCTGGGAGAGCAGCAGTGTGACAGAATATCTGGAGGACAAGAAAAGACAGCTTTTAGATTCAATCCGGCTGGAACAGCAGCGCATACGGAAGATAGAAATTGCCATGAGAGATTTTAAAGAAAGTACCATAGAAACCCATTATAACGTGACCATAAAATCTGTTCCCGGCTGTAAGATTTTGTCTCTGAGAAAAACTGTGGCAGATTATTATTGTGAAGGTAGGCTTTGGGAACAGCTCTATGCCTTTGTGAGGGAAGAGCAGGTAAAACTGAGGCCGGGCATTAACAATCTTGCTATTTATCACAATGGGGGGAACACAGAGGACGGAGTAGATATAGAGGTGGGGGTTATGGTGGAAAGAGAAGGAGCGGACAAGGGCGGTTTCTGCTGCAGGGAGACAGAGCCTGTGGAGGATATGGCTTGTATTATGGTCTATGGTCCATATGAAAATATCGGATTATCCTATCATGCCTTTGCCTGCTGGATGGAAGAACACCGCCAGTATGAAATAGCCGGGCCAAGCCGGCAGATTTGCCATATAAGCTCCTGGGATGAATCTGATTCTCAGAAATTTCTTACAGAAGTACAAACACCGGTCCGGCGCATATTGACTCTGACACCGTGAGAGGGTTTAAACTCAACCTATATCAAGTGAAGGAGGTTTCAGTATGAAACAATTTACAGTAAGACAGATTGGCACAATGGAAATGGACAAGGATGGCATGTACGTAAAGCTCCTGCCGGAATACATCCCGGCCCTTAAGTCCCTGGAGGGCTTTGGACATGCAGACATACTCTGGTGGTTTGACGCCTGCGACGATGAGGAAAACAGGAGCGTACTTGAGGCGGAAAGCCCCTATAAGCAGGGGCCGGATACAATGGGCATATTTGCAACCCGGTCCCCCCAGAGGCCTAATCCCATTGCCCTTAGCGTGGTGCAGATTCTCTATATAGACCATGAGGCTGGTGTTATCTACATTGCTTATGCAGATGCCAGGCAGGGAAGTCCTGTGCTGGATTTAAAGCCGTACACCCCCAGTCTGGACCGGGTAGAGCATCCCCAAGTGCCGGACTGGTGCGGCCATTGGCCCCGGAGCCTGGAGGAATCCGGGGACTTTGACTGGGAAAATGAATTTAACTTCTAGGCCGGAGGTCATCATATACTCTTAAGTTGAAAGGAAACATTAAGAAAACCTCAACACGATGGAGAGGCCTTTGTGCTAAAATAAAAAACATATGCATTAATATGGAATCTGAGAGTATGAGGTGGATGCGATGAGTATGTTGGGAAAGGCCGGAAAGATGGGAGAGATTGGAGCGTCGGAAAAGACGGGAGGGCCGGGAAAGATGGGAGGGCCGGGAAAGACGGGAGGGCCGGG